>AUXO012995462.1_pt1 | contig 11745 bp, 17 predicted proteins | sample 768731 | NCBI WGS metagenome assembly AUXO01 (sample SAMN02715735, study PRJNA202380) | gut metagenome | biome: sheep rumen | host: Ovis aries | place: New Zealand: Palmerston North | reverse complement strand
GGGTTATAGATACAACGCGCGCAGTCGTTCCCCGACTATCGCGCATTGTATCGCTACATTAAACGACATGAAAAAATCTTTAAAAGGTACTTGATACATATATACGTATCGGCTATAATATTACCATATAGAAAGGCACGGCCACGAAGCCGTGAAAGGTGGTTAAGATGACATTAGACGAATTAAGAAAGCATTACGAAGGAATGAACGAAAAATATTTCATCGCTTCGGTGTCGTGGGGTAAAGATAGTACAGCAATGCTTATTAAGTTACTAGACAGCGACGCACCATTAAATGAAGTAGTCTTTTATGATACGGGCATGGAATTTGACGCAATCTATAAAACCCGTGATTTATTCGTTAAGGTATATTTAGAACCAAGGAAAATTAAATATACAGAATTAAAACCAAAGCGTCCATTTTTAGAAACAATGCTTAAATACGAGCATAAGACAAGAAAAGGTAATATTAAATGTGGTTATGGTTGGTGTGGCGGTTTGTGCCGTTGGGGCACTTCGGCAAAACTTCAAGCATTAAATGCTTATTGTAAAAATGCTCACCAATATATAGGACTGGCAGTAGATGAAACACCACGACTTGAACGCCTTACGCCAAATAAAAGCGCACCACTAGCACTATTGAATATGAAGGAAGAAGACGCCCTGCAATTATGCTATTCACGAGGTTTTGGGTTTGATGGCTTATACGGAATATTGAAACGTGTTTCTTGTTGGTGTTGTCGAAATAAAAATCTTAAAGAATTAGCCAATTATAAAAAGTACCTTCCGCAATACTTCCAAAAACTTATAGAATTAGAAGAACTTATAGGCGAACCAATGAAGAAGCCACTATATTTGAAAGAAAGGTTTAACAGCAAATAATGAAATATAAAGTCTATCGCCTTTATTATCGTAGGTGGTATAATCGACCTACACAATACGTTGACGTCTACGCGGTCAGCGGTAAACAAGCGATTTTCTTCTTTAAGCGTAGATATGGCGAAGCGTTCGCCAATCAATGCGAAGCATTCGGCATTGACTATTACTATATGACAGATGAACACGAAGCACTAGGCAGTTTTAAAGGGGTATCGTATGGGCTACAAGAAAACGCAATTGACGGCTACGACGTGGGTTATAACAAGCGAGAATAACGACTATAACAAGCCCTTGCATGCTTGCACTTTTGCGTTTGATACCGAGACTTTAACATACTTTGACGGCCATATCTACGACAATAAAACGCTGTTCAAGAAGATTGCTAGACTAAGCAATGATGAACGCCGTAAACGTATCTTTAATAAGGTTTGGTCATGGCAATGTTACGATGAGTATAACGGCTTCTTCATGACTAACGATTTTATGGCATGGCTAGACTATCAATGCAAATGCCGTTATCGCTTCGGGTGGTGCTATAATGCAACGTTTGACTTTGCACAAATCGACTATAAGTTATTATGCGAGCATGCCGACATCTTTAAACCGCATGTCAAAGGTAAGGACACCAAGGGGCAAGCGTGGACGTATCAATCACTACATAACGACATGGGCGCACGCTACGCATATAAATTGTGGATTGAATACCGCAACGAAAACAGACATAAATACGTGCATGCGGTCGAGTATCGCGACTTCATGAAGTTAGTAGTCGGCGGTTTGGGCAAACTGCTTGAAGACTTAGATATACGCGATAATGACGGAAACGAAATACGTAAATTGACAATGGATTATCAGGCTATCGAGCCTACGCTTGAAGCCCTTAACGACGACGATATAGCATACTGCGAAAACGACGTAAAAGGCCTTTACTTCGCTGTCAAGAAGGTAAACGAAACCATAGAAGCCCAAAGCAACGGCGAGTGCCATATATTCGGGGAAGATACAAACTTAATGACGGCCGGCGGTTTTGCCAAGCGTGAATTGTTAAGAAGTATGTACCCTAATCTTAAGCCACAATATCGCCTTAAACGCTATCAAGAAAAGCATCCAATCACAGCCGAACAAGACACCTATTTACGCGAAAAGTACTTGTATCGTGGCGGTATCTCGTATGTAAACGAGAAATACCGCGGTAAGTTGATAATGCAAACAATGTATCGTTATGACGTCAATAGCGAATACCCTTACGCGATGACGCAGATACGCGACCTTGTGGGCAAGCCCTTTAAGATAACGCTTAGTGAGTGGCTAAAGAAGTCTAAAGCCTACAAGGACGACTACGAGTGCGCATATTTGTTAACATCTGTTATGGGAAGAGTAAAGCCCGATAAAGTAGGACTATGGTATAATCCCTTTAAAAAGTGCTATCAAGACGTAATCGACGAGGAAGGCGAACACCTAATCTTTGAGCGAGAATTAAACGAGATTTCGCAGTGGTACGACGATTTCGAATTCACTTGTGAATACGTCATCTTGTGGAAACGTGGCGATTATGCCTATAGGCAGTTTGTGCTTGAAAACTACGCCGTCAAGGAACAGGCAAGCAAGGATAAAAATGTCACATTAAAAACAACAGCCAAACTGAAACTTAATAGCAGTTATGGCAAGTTGGCCGAGCGTCTGTTACGTACGCTTTGTCACTATGAATTGAACGAAGAAACGGGCGCTATTCATTGCGTAAAGGACGGTGAAGAAGATAGCGAAGCGTCACGTATGAGCGTAGCCGTTGGCGCTTTGATTACGGCGTTTGCTCGTACGTTCATCATGGGCAAAATACGCGAGATTACAAAAGGCAATGTCAAGGATTATTTCATCTATATAGACACGGATAGCGTGCACTCATTAATGAAGTATGACGACGCAGAAGCGTATAAAATCGGGGGTCTTAAGTGTGAAATGATTTGCAATGCTTGCAAGTATCTGTTGCCAAAGACATATATTGATATAGGCCGAATTGAAAAAGGCTATGTCGATAACCGCAAGAAGACTAGACAATTTGAAATCCATAGCAAAGGTATTAATATCTTTAGTATCATGTCAAAGTTTAAGGGAAAGCGTGTAGCGGTCAAGACACTTGATAAGGCTATGTCGTTCGGCGCTAAGTATAAAGTGTTAGTCGCTATGAATGTCAAAGGCGGAAAAGTCTTATTGCCTACATATAAATATCTTGCTCGTAAGGAATTAGCCCCGCAAGATGTCGTCTATAGCAATACAGGCGGCGCAATGCTAATAGAAAGGTAAAATTATGAAGGAAGCAAAAAAGAAGTATCAGAAGAAGTTAAAATCAAAGATAGTTACTTTCTATCTACACGAAGAAAAAATCTATAGATTTGCTAAGACTATCAATTTCAATCAGTTTGTAAAGAAGGCTTTACAAGAAGCCATGAAAGGAAGCAAAGACAATGGCTAGACAATTACCACAGATTTTTAAAACGAATAAGTCGGGCGCACTTGTCCGAGTTAGTCCGCGCGAAGCAAAGAAATTTATCATGAGTGCGCACGGGTGGACGTCTGAGGAATACACAAAGAAGCGCGATATATTCAAGAATAAACTACGCGCTTTTGAAAGTTTCCAACGCGCACAAGGTAAGGAAGTCAAGCAACAAAACGTAGTTGAAATGCTTTACAAGCAAGCAAAGGCTATGAAGACGCACGGCGCAGATTATAAGCCTTCACAAGCAATCAAACGTATTGAAAGTTTTAGCGCTGTATCAATCACAAAAGGACGTAAGCAAGCAACGCGACAAGGCAAGGCGTTTAATGCTATCAATACGAAACAACTTGTCTACGTAAGCGACCGCTTCGAGAAACTCGTTAATACGAATGCGGGCGCAAAACGAATTGTAGACGCTTTTTATAAGAAGGCGGAAGAAGAGGGCAAGCCCGTAAATGCTACCAAGTTAGAAGAAGCGCTAAGCGACTATGCAAACGCTATGCACGTAAGAATTGATAATCAAGGCACGGGCGAGACTATCCCGTCTGGGGAAACCTACGGAAGCGACACGGACTTTGCATTTGATATTGACGAATACTTGAACGATTAGAAAGGAAATCAAATCATGAAATTAATTGTTTTACCAATAGCCCGTAATGATTTCTTCGACATATGCAAGGGCAAGAAAAAAGCAGATTTAAGAGAAGGCGGTTATCAATACCACGAAGGCGACTTAGTCCACTATATAAACACCGACAAATCGGAAATTGATTATTACGAAAATAATCTTTTTCAAATAACAGATGTTGTGACCGATAACGACAATAAAGGCCTTCACTACGCCTACGTTATATTGTCACTTGAGAAGGTAAGATAATGCCTATCAAACGTTATCTATTTGACGTTGTTATCGACACGCAGACGTCTATACGGGTATTTGTTGTATTAGCCCATACCAAGAAGGAAGCGACAAAGATTATGCAACGTATAGCGAAAGTCTTTGATTATCAGTCCTTCGAGATGATAGAAATACAGCATGTACCCGAAGAACTGGAAGAAAGGCAAATTGAACTTTTCTTAAATCAGAACAATAAATTACTTGCATTAGAAAAAGAAAAGATTTAATATAATTGTGCACTTAGTGCTACATGTAAATATAGGCGTAAGGGTCTACCTCCTTTCCCTTACGTCTATTAGAAAGGATTAATTATGGAAAATAAGGGCAATCAGTTGTTGACGATTTACGGCTGTAGAAAGTCGAAAAGCGGTACTCGCTTAAACCTTACGTTAGTTAATAACGAAGGCGACAAGAAAACGTATTATACCGCTTGTATCAAATTAGACAATAGCGGTAAAGTAAAGGTCAAGGAAGGCAAGACCAAGAAGGGCGAAGAAGTCTATCTCTTGTCCGTCCCTGTCCTTACTGACAAGAAGCCCGACGCCAAGGCCGACACCAAGAAGGCCAAAGCCGACAGCGACAACGGCGATTTACCATTTTAACCGATACTAAGACGCCTTATTCCCTATTGCGCTTTACGGGGTAACGTCCGAAAGACGCCGTAAATATTGCTTATACAAGACCATTATATTAAGGTGTATCTATGTATAGCGACTGCGACTAGTTATTGATAAATAATAACGATGTCGCAGTTTTTTGTTGCAATCGAAAAATATATGATGTACAATTCATATGACGGCATTTACATATGACGACTTGTTCATATGAGAAAGGGGAACAAATGACCGAAGAAGAAATCAAGCAGAAGGAAGAAGAATTGAAGACGAAGGAAGAAGAGTTTACCAAGCGCGAAGCAGACTTGAAGGCAAAAGAAGAAGAAGTTACCAAACGCGAAGCAGACGCAAACGCCTTATCGTCCAAGATGAAGGAAGGATACGAAAAACAGATTACCAAACTTACCGAAGACTACGACGCCAAACTAAAACGCCGTGATGATGTCATCGAACAACTTACCGAAGGGGTTAAACAAGAAAGTGATACCCCGAAAGAATTAGAAGCGTTAATCAACGCAAGAAAGTTACAAAGATTAAAATAGAAAGGAAAATATAAAACTATGCCAACTAATCAGGGTAGCGCGACATTCCCAGTTGTCGCAAATGAATTTTTAACCAACGTTGAGACTATCGCCGTTCAGAATATCCGCGAGGTTATCAACACAAACCTTATTGAAGACGCCTTCTACGACTACGAAGTCAAGGACGGCAAAGTCATTAATGAAGCCATTATCGCCATGGCCGAGGCTCAGTCCTTCACGCCAACACCAGAAGGCACACAGCCAGACTTAAGCCCACTTGACCCAACCTTATATGTCAAGTACTTCAACAACTTTGAAGAACAGCAATTTAAACAGACTTTAAGAAAAGACGAAATCAGAGCAATTATTGCTCGTGGTGAGACCGCCGAAGCCGTCGCAAGTCGTATCTTAGGTAGTTTGACCAGTGGCGAAGGCAATTATGACTATACGCAAATGCGCGCAGTTTTGGAAGATACGACTGTCGGCGTTAATGCTGTTACCGACGTCTTAGGAAATAAGAAGCCTTCCAACATGAAAGGTGTTATGTTTGCTATTCGTAAGATGTATAATGCTGTCAAGGCCACCAACAGAAAAGGCGGTGTCCCAACTAAACAGGGCGTCCCCGTCGGCGATATTCGTATTGCCATTTCGGAAGATGTCTTAGCGTTAATCGATATGACCGAGTTAGCAAACCTTTTTAACTTGTCTAAGGAAGAAATCTTAGGTAAGGTCGTTCGTTTGCCATTCGATGAAAATTATAGCGGTAATCGTGTCTGTGTCTACGATAGAAAGGCTTTAGGTCGTGCTACTCGTACTTACGAATACGACCAAGACATTTTAGGCCTTGCCAGATATTCCAATCATGGCTTAACCACTTCTCGCGCTTACTTCTATAACTCTTTGTTCAAGTTTGAATATCTTGACATTACCGACGCTGTCAACAGCGCTGAAGCCGAAATCATGACCGCTGTTAATTAATGAGAAAGGCGCACAATATGGCTAATATAACCAAAGTTAAAGTGCGCGATTTGAAAACGCCCGTAGACTACAGATACGGGCGTTTTGTGAATAATAGCGTTACGCGCACACGTGAAGAAGAATATCGCAACCTTCTTGCTAATGAAATCAGTATCATTGATAAGGCAACGCGTAAACCGATTGCATTTGAAGATGAAATCTTCGCAAAAAATGACCTTATCGAAGGCCAAGTCGGATATGATAAAATCACTAAAAAATTCTATCATGTCTACGGCATGGGTCGCAATAAATACGGAAACCCTACAAGGCTAAATTTTGTTACCGATAACGGCATTACTTTTGTACGTAAGGCATACTATGACAATGATACCGACGGCGCATATTTAATTAAGGCTATGCCTTTCGGCTATTCATTCGGCGACCTTATCAGGAAGGCAACCGACTTTATTACCGAATGCGACACAGCAAGCGCCCAGAATCTGGACGCATGCAAGACGCCTTATATTGTCGTCTGTAAAGACGCAAACTTGAGAAAATCATTTGAGACAGCCATTGAACAAAAGACGCTAGGACAAGCGGTTATTGTTGTCAGCGAAGAGTTAGGCGACGGCCTAAAGGCTGTTAATATCGGCGTTGAGTATCTAGTAGACAAGTTTACCGAAGCACGCGACCACGAAGAAAACAAACTTTTAAATAAGTTAGGTATCCTTACAGCCAACACTGCAAAAAAAGAGCGCGTCCAAAGTGCCGAAGTGAACAGCACGCTTAACGTATCAAGTGACTATATCTATTTGTTTATTGATACGTTCAACAAGCAATGTGACACTTACGATTTGCCATTTGAAATGATTTTTAACGGCAGTATGGAAGAGTTGTACACCAACAATGACGAAGACGACATAATCGACGTCAACGACGTTGAGCAGAAGAGCGACGCAGACGTCGCGGAAAGGACAAAACAAGATGATTAATAACGATAGTATCGTGACCGCCTACGACGAGCATTTGACGCTTGTAGAATGGCTTCAGAAGATTGAAAAATTGCTTGCTAATGGTGGCTTGAAATCCACAGCCTTAAACGATAAGGGAAACGCCACATTTTCGCTTACTTTGACTTTCAATGATGATACCACTATCACAAGTCCAGACATGACGCTTACAAGTGTTAATGAAGCATTGAAGTATAAAGGCTATGCAAACATCACTTACGATAAAGATAATAGCGTTAGAATTGATGAAGAAAATAGCCTTGAAGAAAATACCTTAAAACAAACTTCTGCAATAGTTTTAAGCAATAGTGAAATGTCAATTGTTGATGAATTGATTAAAAAGGCTATTAAATACGGGTTTATTATATTTGTACTTGATGAAGCAAATAATAGTTACGATATTATGCCTTTAGTTTGTGCTAAATTGCATAACGAAGAAATAGTGGCTGTTTTTGGCGCTTCATCGGTAAATCAAAATGAAGGACACGGCTTCACAATTAAACTTAACTATAATACAAAAGAATATTCTTGTGAAGAAGAAGAAATCTAAACATGAAAAACAACTACGTAACAGAAGCGTTAAACGCTATGCAATATGTCATGACTGCTTTACAGGATAACCCCGTCTTGCAAGGCGTGCAGTTGGGATTATCAATCTTAACAAGTATCATTTTAGTTACATATCGCATTTGGAAGTGGTGGAATGAAGCGAAGAAGGACGGCAAAATCAACAAACAGGAAGTAGACGAAGCCTTTATGATTTTACATGACGGCTTAGAAGATGTTAACGACAAGGTTAACGGAAAGGATAAACGCGACAATGGCTAAATATACAATGTTGCTTAACGACTATGTAAGGCAAGGTTTTACCTTGCCTTCTTTTGAAGAGATAGAAGGGTTTAGCGATTTGTTTTTTGCTAATTTCTGCGACCGAGAAATCGGCTTTGAAACTCCGCAGTTGTTCGAGATTAAACTTGACGCAAGGGCAAAACTCGTAATGCCTTATTATGTCAAGAAGATACAACTACAGACTAAATATTTAGGGCTTCTTAATACGCCTATCAAAACAACCTACTTTGAAGAAGACGTAAGGGCAAATCTGGGTGAGCAAAAAAGCAGTATTACCGAATTGCCTTACGACGTGACAACGGCTAAGCCTTCGACAATCAACAAAGCAGATGAAACAATCAACACCAACCACCGAGAAGGCAACAACCGCGAAGAAGGCACTACCGATATTAACGCAATTCTCAATGCCTTAAATCATAATGTTAATATGATTTTGAAAGACCTATTGAAAGAATTTGATAGTTTGTTTATGGGGGTTTATTGATATGTCAAGAATGGTCAATCTTTACCGCAATTGCCCGTCGAGTAACGGCCATAGTTTTATTGTATGGCCGTCTACCCGTAGTGCATTGTTAACTTACCTAGGCGGTGACTTTATCAAGTCTGTTGATATTGATAACTACCGACTTAAAGACGATGTGTTAATATTGAAATTGTTTTCCAACTATGAAGACGTTACTATCATTACCGAGACAGACACCGAAGACACGGACTATTTCAAGGTCTATCGTGTCGATAACGCTAACGCCTATAGCGATAAAATCTATTATATGCTCACTATTGACTATTGGCTTACATACATTAATAAAGTATCTTATAGCGATATCCACGTCATAGCGTCGTCAAGGGCTATGCAAAATACTATGTTGCCGTCAAATTTGGCCGTCAATGACGTTGAAACAATCAACTATCAACCACTATTTGCAATTGATACGTCATGGCAATGTGAGAATGTCAGCAAGTATGCTTTGCTTGTCTTTGTGGCATATGAAAGTGCAGGACAAGTCTTTTCAAAGGAAACAGCCTCAAATATCATTGCACTTTCAATCGGACTTGACACGCTCGAAGCACAAATTCCATTAAGTAGTGCTTTCTTTGACGGCATTATAGCGACTTCATCTATTATTGCGTCCACGATTTCAAAGATTAAAAAAGGCGACTTTGAAGCAAAAAGCGCTTGTATCAATGCGTATATTGTTCGTAAGTCGTGGCTTTCCACGTCTTCAGAACAATATCAAGTCACATTTAATTTCTATACTTCTTCGGGCGCAATGAATACGGCTACATGGGGCTTTAACGTTGTCTATCCTACTTCGTCTTATGCGTCCTATACGTTGAATACAAACAACAAGAACAAAAAGTATTATTTCGGTAGCATGTTTAAGCATTTTCCCGTCAATGCAAAGTACCCGTCTACAAAGATTAGAATTAGATACACCATTACAAGAAATATGTTTAGACTTGAATATCTGGAAGGCGAAGACACACACGACCTTACAGACCTTTTCGCATTGTCCTTAATCGGTACGGCGTCGAGTGAAACCTCACTTGAAACTATTAGCCGAATGTTTACCACGCTTTCGCATGGTGTGGCGTCTGTTGGTGCAAATGTTGCAAGTGGTAACTATGTAAACGCTGTTGTTGGCGCTGGCGATACAGCCTTCTCAATGCTGAATATGCCGTCAAATATCGCGTCCCGAGATGTCAAGGGCGAAGCATATATGACGTTTAACGCGTACGGGTGGCGGTCGGTTATCGGTTATGCGTATGTTCGTTCGCCGTTGTATTTGGTTACTTACGATTACGCCGTCAATGCAGATTACTATATCCGATTTAATGGCGCGCCTTGTGACGTCTATATGACATTATCAAATATCATGTCGCAGACGTCAATTATAAGCGGTAGTCTTACTTACCTAAAAGGCAACTTTACATACTTGCAAGGCTTGCCAAATGATATTTTAGACTACATACAAGGCGTCTTAAACAAAGGCGGTTTATTTAGATATGTCACAGATTAAACACTACGGCGATAAAGACGGCTTGCGTGTCTTGTCTTACAATGCCATTATTACCGAAATCATTTCTAATCGAACATACGGCAAGACATGGACGTTTAAGCGTCGTGCCGTCCGTCGAGCGTTTAAGCATGGAAAAAAGACTATTTGGTTGCGTCTTTTCAAGAAGGAAGCCGACGAATGCGCCGACGCCTTCTTTCAGTCGGCAGACCTTCAAAAATATTGCAGTATAAGCATGTATGACAAGGACACCAACAAGGAAGGCAATGTAAAGCAGATAGGCAAGACATTTTACTTTCGTAAATTTATACACGGCAAGTGGACACGTTGGCGTTGGTTTCTGAAAGTCTATAAACTTTCAGATAGTGGCGCATTACGAAGCGTTGATGATGTAGACGTTGATACGATAGTCTTTGACGAATTCACAAAGCCGAAAAGTGATTTAATACATTATCACGGCGACATAGGCGGACAAGTAAGCGATATTTTAGTTACACTAAAGCGTGAGCATGAAGTCCGCTTTATCTTCATAGGCAACAAAGAAAGCGTGACTAATCCCGTTAATACCTACTTTAAAATAACACCACCGCCTTTTAACTTTGAAGGTATTAAATCATATCGTAAAGGCTCATTCGTTTTACAGCAGATTAACAACAAACCAAAGCGCGAAAGCGCCTACGATGATAAATTGTTCAACTTGTTTAAAGACACGCAATACGGAAACTATATGTATAAGGACGAATACCGCACGGCTAAAGGCTTCAAACGAGCCAAAACACCACCAAACGCGACGCTTTACGCACAGATATATATAAAAGGTCATGCGCTTAAGATAAGCGCCTTAGACGACCTTTTCTACGTGTCTAGCAAGGTCGATAATACAAGGCGTATATATTGTGACGTCTTACCCAACAAGTACCCACGCGAGCAACAACTAGTAAAGCGCTATAGAAAGTACTTTAACGGACTTATAGACGCTATTGCAGACAATCGCATATACTATGACAATGCCTTATCTAATGAATGTTTTCAAGATTTCTATACGTGGCTATCGATTTAAAAAGGGCTACCCTTACGGGTAGCCTTTTATTTACTTTTCAAGTTTAAGCAAATCAAGAAGAAACTTATAACAAATAGTAGCCTTTTCGAATAATTCGCGTGTCTTTTCGTTTGCTTCTTCGGCAATTTCGGCGCATCGTGTATAACTTAATGTATCTTCATCATACATATTGCGATAGCCGTCGTATCTTTCCGCGCGCTTGTTTTCTTTCATTGCTTCATTGTGATATTGTTCGGCTTCGCTTTCGTATTTCTTTCTTAATTCGTCTAATGTCATATTAACCACCTTTCACAGCGTCTAAGGCTGTGCCTTTCTATGTGCCTATATTCTACCGCAATACATATATACGTATCAAGTACTTTTTAAAGATTTTTTCATGTCGTTTAATGTAGCGATACAATGCGCGTATGTCGGGGAACGACTGCGCGCGTTGTATCTATAACCCC
>AUXO011307917.1_pt1 | contig 11745 bp, 9 predicted proteins | sample 768731 | NCBI WGS metagenome assembly AUXO01 (sample SAMN02715735, study PRJNA202380) | gut metagenome | biome: sheep rumen | host: Ovis aries | place: New Zealand: Palmerston North | reverse complement strand
AAATATGTAGAAGAAACTCGTGCTATTATTCATTATGATATGCCATTACTTGAAATTGTTTATGATTTCTTTGATAAATTAAAGAGCCAAACTAGAGGTTATGCTTCTGTTGATTATGAAATTGGCGAATACAAAGAAAGCAAACTTGTTAAAATGGACATCATGTTAAATAAGGATATTGTGGATGCATTATCCACTATTGTACATAAAGACTTTGCCTATGAACGTGGTAAAGCCATCGTTGAAAAATTAAAGACTCTTATTCCAAGACACTTATTTGAAATACCTGTTCAAGCAGTTATTAACCATAAGGTAATTGCAAGAAGTGATATTAAAGCTTTACGTAAAGATGTTTTAGCTAAGTGTTATGGTGGAGATATATCAAGAAAGAAGAAACTTCTTGAAAAACAAAAGGCTGGTAAGAAACGTATGAAAGCCATTGGTTCAGTAGAAGTACCACCAGAGGCATTCCTTGCGATTCTTTCAAGTGATGATAATGAAAGGAACGATGATTAATGAAGAAAAAGCCTATTATTTGCTTAATGTATGATTTTGATAAAACATTATGCGATCGTGACATGCAAGAATATGAATTTATTCCTGCACTTGGTTTGACTCCAAAAGAATTCTGGGGTAGAACAAATGAATTAGCTGAAGAAGTACATATGGAACGTATTTTAGCTTATATGTATGTAATGCTTCAAGAAGCTAAGAAAAAAGATTTAAGAGTTACTAGAGAATTTTTAAATAATTGTGCAAAAACTATGAAGTTATACAAAGGTGTAACAACTTGGTTTGAGCGTATCAACAAATTTGGTGAGTCTTTAGGTGTAACTGTTGAGCATTATGTTTTGTCTAGTGGAATTAAAGAAATAATTGAAGGTAGTCCTATTGCTAACTGCTTCAAGGAAATTTATGGTTGTTCATTCCACTATAATGAAGATGGTGTTGCCGATTGGCCAATGAATACTGTAAACTATACTACAAAGACTCAATATATTCATAGAATTTCAAAAGGTGTATTTGATATAACCAATGACTTTGATTTAAATTCACATATGGATCCTAAAGATAGACATGCTGATTTTAAGAATATGATCTATATGGGTGACGGATTAACTGATGTTCCTTGTATGAAGATGGTAAGCGAACGTGGAGGTAAGTCTATTGCCTTATATCAAAGAGGTAAAATTGAAAAAGCAACTGACCTTTTATTAGATGGTCGTGCTGATTTCTTAACTCAAGCTGATTATTCTGAAAATAGCGAACTTGAAACTATTGTCAAGACTATTATTGAACGTATTTCTCTTGAAAGTGATCTTGATGAGATTTACGTAAAGATGGCTAAAAAAGCAATTAAGAGTCAAAAAGAAAATGCATAATTAATAAAAACCGGGAAACCGGTTTTTTATTTTTATCAAATAGTGATAACGCTTTCTAAAAATCCTTTAAAATAAATTTTTTTTGTATTATAATATAAGCGTAAAGCAAAATTCTAAAAGAAGAGAACCAAAAAAGAAAAATTATTTACGGAGGAAATATGACAAAGGATTATTTAAAAGAAGAATCTGGCCTAACTCCAAAGCTTGTTTATGAAGAAGCAGCAAGATGCCTATTATGCCTAGATGCACCTTGCAGTGCTAATTGTCCAGCTGGAACAGATCCTGCAAAATTCATTCGTTCAGTTAGATTTAAAAACGTTGAAGGTGCAGTTGAAACTGTTCGTGAAAACAATATTCTTGCTGGTGTTTGTGCACGTGTTTGTCCAGTTGAAAAATACTGTGAAAAAGCTTGTTCAAGAACAGGAATTGATAGACCAATTCAAATATCTAAAATTCAAAGATATTTAACAGATTATGAGACTTGTACTCATATGAAGACATTAGAAAAGAAACCATTAAATGGTAAGAAGGTTGCTGTAGTAGGTAGTGGTCCTGCTGGTTTAACTGCAGCTGGTAACCTAGCTTTACAAGGATTTAGTGTTACAGTATTTGAAAAATATCCACACGCAGGTGGATATCTAAGATATGGTATTCCAAGCTATAGACTACCAAATGAAGTAGTTGATAACGAAGTTAAGATTATTGAAGACCTTGGTGTTGAATTTAAATATAACACAAGAGTTGGAATTGATGTTTTACTTGAAAACTTAAAGAAAGAATATGATGCTGTTATTCTTGCAGTTGGTTATTCAAAAGGAAAGATGCTTGAAATGTTTAATGAAACTAAGCATGTAGAGCTTGCCGTTGATTTCTTAGCTAGAACTAAAGAAGCAAAAGGTAAAATTAGATTACCAAAGAATGCTGTTGTTATTGGTGGCGGTGACGTTGCAATGGACTGTGCAACTACTTTAAAGAAACTTGGAGTAGAAAATGTTACTGATGTAGCTTATGAACAATTCGCTGAATTTAGAGCGAGCAAAGCTGAATTAGAATTAACTAGAAATATGGGAGTTACTATTCTTGATGGTTATATTCCTGTTAGTGCATCAAAGAGCGGTACAATTACTTTTAAACATCGTGTAATTAATTCTCAATTAAAGATTAAATCCGGCCTAACTATTTTAGCTATTGGTCAAGTAAGTGATTTAGAAGGATTAGTTGAACAAGATGATTTAAAAAATAATTATCAAGTTAAAAATACAAATTTATTCTTTGCTGGAGATATTGCAACTGGTGATAAAACAGTTGTTTATGCAGTAAAGACAGGTAAAGAAGTTTGTAAAGAAGTTATGAAATATTTAGGAGGTAAGAAGTAATGAAAAAAGATTTATCAATTACCTTCATGGGGGTAAAATTCCCTAATCCATTCTGCTTATCAAGTAGCCCTGTAGGTAACTGTTATGACATGTGTGCAAAGGCTTATAGAGCTGGTTGGGGAGGAGTAGTATTTAAGACTATTGGTCCAAAACATTACGTTATTGATGAAGTATCTCCTCGTTTTGATGCTTTAACTAAAGAAGCAGAGCCATTTGTTGGATTTAAAAATATGGAACAAATTGCTGAACATTCTCTTGAAGAGAATTTGGCTGATTTGAAAAGACTTAAAAAAGAATTCCCAAATCAAGTTTTAATTGCTTCTATTATGGGTAGTAATGAAGAGGATTGGGAAACATTAGCACGCTTAGTTACTGAAGCAGGTGCAGACATGATTGAATTAAATTTCTCATGTCCTCAAATGACTTCACACGCTATGGGTAGTGATGTTGGTGTAAATGCTGAACTTTGTAAGAAATATTGTGAAGCAGTTAGAAGAAATACTAATCTTCCATTCATGGCTAAGATGACACCAAATATTACTGATATGTGTGTACCTGCTATCGCTTCTTTAGAAGGTGGAGCAGATGGTATTGCAGCTATCAATACAATTAAGTCAATTACTAATGTTGATTTAAAATATAAGACTTGTTTACCTATTATTAATGGTAAATCAAGTATTTCAGGATATTCTGGTAAAGCAGTTAAGCCAATTGCCCTTCGTTTCATTGAACAAATGAAAACTAATCCTAAATTAAAGGATGCTGAAATTTCAGGTATTGGTGGTATTGAAACTTGGGAAGATGCTGCAGAATTCATTTTACTTGGTTGCAAGACATTACAAATTACAACAGCTATTATGCAATATGGTTATCGAATTATCGATGATTTATGTGATGGTTTATCAAGATATATGGAACATGAAGGTGTAGACAAGCTAGAAGATTTAGTTGGTATTGCAGTTAAGAATATTATACCAGCTGAAAATCTAGATAGAGATTACAAGGTATTCCCTGAAATTGATTTAGATAAATGTGTTGGCTGTGGTAGATGTGTCATTTCTTGTTACGATGGTGCTCACCAAGCTATGGAATGGGATGAAGAAACTAGAAGACCTAGCTGTAATCATGATAAATGTGTTGGTTGCTTACTATGTGGTCTAGTATGCCCTGTTGGTGCTATTAACGCTGGTGAAAGAGTATTAAAGAAAGACAGAAAGCCAAAGAATTTGAAAAAGGTTATTATTCAAGATTCATTTGAAAAATTATAAAAAAATTAGGATATGGTGTAAAAGCCATATCCTTTTTTTGTACAAATTTATCTTCTAATTTTAACTTCATAATAAAAACCCCATAAGTCTTTCTAATTTTACTTTATCGACTTTATGGGGTTACTTTAATGTTCCATTTTAAATGAATCTAATTTTTTATAATTGTTTAAATAAAGAGCCTCATTTAATGCGGTAGCTAAAAGATTGAATTCATTAATCATGATTGATAAATTTTCATCAATTTCAGATGAATCAATCTTTTTAATTGAAACATTTTTAATATTTAATCCCTTTATTTTTTTACTAAATATAAATTTATTTAAATATCTTATTTTAAAAATGAATTTATGATTAGAATAAAAGTAGAATTTTTTTAATGAATCAGATAAATATGGTCTAATCATTAAGATATTATAAGTTGAACTTACAACTTTATCTAATATGTCTAATATTTCTAAATTATATCTATGAGATTTTGAAAAATATTTATAATATGATTTTTTAGAAAAATAGTTCAGATCATTTTTTAGTGTTAATTCATTAAAGTAGCCACTATTTTTTATTACATAATAGCTAGCTAAACTATATAACAAAAAAATACCTTCGCTTGAATAAGATGATTGACGAATCTCATCAATTAATTTGTATAACAATTTAAATGGGTCGTTTATAAAGTTAAAATAAATTGATGATTTAAATTTGTATGAATTAAATTCATAAAATTTTGAAATTTCAATCAAATTTGTATATAAAAAAGACTTGTTTTTATCATAATTAAATTTAGTCTTATATTCATCTTTTAATTGATTAAGACATATCTCATTAAATCTATAATTAATAAAATAGGAATTCATAATATCACCAATTAAATTATATCATATTAAAGATATTTCACTTTAAAAAACATAATAAATTTTATATAATATAAAACGGTGATTAAATTGAAATATTTAGATAAGTCAAAATTAGCTGAAATTCAATCTGGTATGTATAATCGAGCACTTGATCCAGATGTTGCGCTATATAATCTAGAATTTGACGAAGATAAAGATCCAACTTTTTTAGAAACATCTTTATATTTATATCAAAATGAAGATGGTGGATTTGCCCACGCTCTAGATTTTGATAATGTGAGTCCTATTTCAACAGTTTATCAAACTTATACAGCATTTAAATTGTTTAAGGATGCTCACGTTATTAATATTAACAATGATGAAATAAGTCAAGAAATTTTAGGCAAAGCATTTAAATATTTATCAAAGAAAATGAAGTATTCTTTAAAAGAAAAATCAAATGATAAATATGCTTGTGCCATTCGTTTTAAAGGCGAAGATGATAATGAATTATTATTTGGTATTTTAGGATATACTATTCTATTCCTAGATAAAGATAATAAGTATTATCAAAGAGCTATAGAAGAAGCAAAAAAGAATTTAAATCTATTATTAAATTCAAATTCTTATGACTATTTAAGTCTTGAACAATTTAAGATTTTCTTACAAGCTATCTTACTAAAAGGTGAATTTAGTGATTCATATGATGAATTACTTGCTAAATTTAATGTTTTAGAAAAAGAATTCTTAAATAATAGTAATGTTTTAACTGATTACTTTGAAATTTTATCTTTGCTTGAAGATTTAGAGTTAGATTCAGTTGAACAAAAATATCAAGATGATGCACTTGATGCATTAATTGATGCAAGAAAACCTCATGGTATGTGGGAAAACACTCATAAGTGGGGAAATGAAGATAAGTATCCTGAAGCTATGTCAAGCGAATTGAAATGGATAGGAAGAGCTACTCAAAGAGCAGTTCATTACATTGTTAAATATAATCGTATTAAATAAAGGAGATTTTATATATGAAAAAAAGACCAGTTGTATTAATTATTATGGATGGTTTTGGTATTGATGCTCCAACAAGCACTAATGCTATTGCAGTTGCAAAGAAGCCAAACATTGATAGACTATGGGCAAGCTACCCTCATACATTTATCAATGCGTCAGGTAATTCAGTAGGACTACCTGAAACTCAAATGGGTAATTCAGAAGTAGGACATATGAATCTTGGAGCCGGAAGAATTGTTTATCAATCTTTAACTCGTATTAATAAGTCTATTGAAGATGGTGAATTTGCTAAAAATGAATCAATTTTAAGAGCTATTGAAAATGTTAAGAAGAATAACTCAAAATTTCATATTTTTGGTTTAGCTAGTGAAGGTGGAGTACATTCACATGTAAATCATATTAAGGCAATTGCTGAAGTTGCAAGACAAAATGGAATTGATAAGGTTTATTATCATGCATTCCTAGATGGTAGAGATGTTCCACCTACAAGTGCTAATTTATTCTTAAATAAGATTTTAGAACAAAAGAACATTTCTATTTCAACAGTATCAGGTAGATACTATGCAATGGATAGAGATAAGAACTGGAATCGTATCCAAAAGGCATATGACGCTATGTGTCATGCTAAAGGTGAAGTATTTGCAAGTGCTCTTGAAGGAATTGAAGCTAGTTACAAGAATGGTGTAACTGATGAATTTATGGTTCCATTTATCGTTGATACAAACGGTCAAATTGAAGACAACGATTCAATTGTATTTGCAAACTTCCGTCCTGATAGAGCTATTCAAATTGCAACAGCATTCTCTAATCCAGAAGCTTGCGCAAATTTAGTTAAGAATCCTGAAGATCCAAAGTTAGATATTACTAATGCACCAAAGAATATTTTCTTTGTATCAATGATGAAGTATTCTGATTCAGTTAAGGGTGAAATTGCATTCCCAATTGTTAAGTTAACTAATATGTTTGGTGATATTATTGCAAAAAACAATATGAAGCAATTAAGAATCGCTGAAACAGAAAAGTATGCTCACGTAACATTCTTCTTTGATGGTGGTGAAGATAGAGAAATTGAAGGAGAAGATAGAATTTTAGTTAATTCTCCAAAGGTTGCCACATATGATCTTCAACCAGAAATGTCAGCTTATGAAGTTACTGATAAGATTATTCCTGCAATTAAATCAGGTAAATATGACACTATTATCCTTAACTATGCAAACTGTGATATGGTTGGTCATACTGGTGTAATTGAAGCTGCAGTAAAAGCTACTGAAGTCGTTGATGAATGTGTTGGTAAGGTTGTTGCTGCTCTTGAAGAAGTTGGTGGTGTTGCATTAATTACTGCTGACCATGGTAATGCTGAAAAGATGAGAGATGCAGATAATAATCCATACACAGCTCATACAACAAATCCAGTTCCATTAATTGTGACTGATAAGAGCTTAAAACTACGTCTTTCTGGTATTTTATCTGATATCACTCCAACAATGCTTGAATTATTAGAAATTGAAAAGCCAGTTGAAATGACTTCAAAATCATTAATTTTACATGACTAATTATAAGAATTCTTCCAAAGAAGGAAGAATTCTTTTTATTTCTTTTTATTTGGGTTATTTTAATTTCATAATTATTTAATTTTATGCTAAAATAGTAGAATGAAAGAAGTGATAACATGAGAGATGTATTTTCATCTAATTTAATCTCAAAGCAAGAATTACCTACTCCTGAAGAAATTAGAAGACTTATACCATTTAGTGATAAGCTAAAAAAAATAAAGGAGAAAAATGATCAAGAAATTAGAGATATCTTCACAGGAAAATCAGATAAGTTTATTTTAATTATTGGACCATGCTCATCTGATAGAGAGGATGCAGTCATTGATTATTGTAAGAGACTTAGAAAACTATATGAAAAAGTATCTGATGTTTTATATATAATTCCTCGTATTTATACGGGTAAGCCAAGAACTACTGGTGCAGGATATAAAGGTATGGTTCACCAACCTGATCCTCAAGGTGAGCCAGATATGCTTAAAGGTATTAAAGCTATTAGAAGATTACATATGGATGTTGTTGAAGAAACTGGCTTTACTACAGCTGATGAAATGCTTTATCCTGAAAACTGGGCTTATGTATCAGATGTATTAGGATATAATGCAGTTGGCGCAAGATCTGTTGAAGATCAAGAGCATAGACTACTTGCAAGTGGTATGGATGTTCCTGTAGGTATGAAAAATCCTACAAGCGGAGATTTATCGGTTGTAATGAATTCAGTTCAAGCTGCCCAAACTGGAGCCACATTTATTTATCGTGGTTGGGAAGTTGAATCAAAAGGAAACGATTTGGCACATGTTGTATTACGTGGTTATGTAGATAAAGGTGGTATTACACATCCAAATTATCATTATGAGGATTTAGAACGTTTGGTTAATCTTTATAAAGAAAAGCCTTACAAGAATCCTGCTGTTATTGTTGATTGTAATCATTCTAATAGTGGCAAAAAATATCTTGAACAAATTCGTATTGCAAAAGAGGTTCTACACTCAACTAGACATAATCCTGAAATTTATAAATTAGTAAAAGGATTAATGATTGAATCTTATATTGAAGATGGTAATCAAAAGGTTGATGGTGGAGTTTATGGCAAATCTATTACTGACCCTTGCCTTGGATGGGAAAAGACTGAAAAGTTAATTCTTGAAATTGCAGAATTAAGAAGAAATAAGTAAAAATGATGGCTCGGCCATCTTTTTTTTATGTATAAATGGATTAAAATTTAAATTTAGTTTATAATATATATTTAACAAAGGAGTAAAAAAAGATAATAATGATAAATCTAATGTTATTGATTAATGTAGATGAAAATGAATAAGAATTTGTTTAGTTTTATTGCATGTTTTTAACTATTAAAAATGTCAATAAATAATGTATAATAATTTAAAGGGAAGATTTTTAGGAGTGATTCTATGAAATACTACGAATTAAATAATGGTGTTATGATTCCTTTTTTTGGTCAAGGAACATTTGGATTTACACCAAAAGAAGCTTATCAAGCATGTTTGGCTAGTTTTGAAAAAGGTAATAGGCTTGTTGATACAGCTCAATATTACGAAAATGAAGTAGCCGTAGGAAATGCAATTAAGGATTCTAAAATAAATAGAAGTGATATCTTTGTATCTACCAAAATCTGGCCTAGTTATTATTTAGATGATGAAGCTATAGATAAATCACTTAAAAGATTATCATTAGATTATATTGATTTAATGTTTTTACATCAACCTTGTGGTGATTATATTCATGCTTATAAGAATTTAGAAAAGGCTTATTTAGATAAAAAAATTAGAGCCATTGGACTTTCTAATTTCACTAAGGACAAAATTGAAGAAATATTAAAAACTTGCAAAATTAGACCCCAAGTTATACAAATGGAGTTGCATCCATATTATCAACAAAATGAATTTAGAGAATATTTAATTAAAAATAATATTCAGATAATGTCTTGGTATCCTTTAGGTCATGGAGATAAAGAATTATTAAATGAACCTATATTGACTATGATGGGAAATGATTATTATAGAACAAATGCACAACTATTGCTTCGATGGCAAATAGAACATAAGTTTGTTTGTATTCCCGGTTCAAAGTCTAGAGATCATATAGATGCAAATTTAGGTGTTTTAAATTTCCATTTAAAAGAATCAGATATTGAGTTAATTGATTCACTTGATAGAAATAAACCTTTTTATCAAAAAAGTGAAGAAAAATATCAAAAATATTTAAATATGAAACTTAATTTAGATAATCAAAGTAGCGGGAGATAAGACCATGATAGAAAAGATTAAGAGTCCTAAAGATTTAAAAAAATTAAATATTGAAGAACTTAATATTTTGGCTGATGAAATACGAAAAGCCTTAATTAAAAAAATGAGTATTACTGGCGGTCATTTTGGTCCAAATTTAGGTTCAATAGAACTAGAGATTGCAATGCATTACGTATTTGATTCTCCAAATGATAAATTTGTTTTTGATGTATCTCATCAATCATATACACATAAAATATTGACAGGCAGAAGTGATGCATTCTTTAATGAAGATAAGTATAATACTGTATCAGGTTATACGAATCCTAAAGAAAGTGAGCATGATATGTTTTCAATTGGACATACCTCCACAAGCATAAGTCTCTCTTTAGGCCTTGTTAAAGCCCGTGATATATTAAATCAAAAATTTAATGTAGTTACAGTTATTGGGGATGGCTCTATGTCCGGTGGAGAAGCACTTGAAGGATTAAATGTTTGTGGAAATATTAATTCAAATATGATTATCATATTTAATGATAATCAAATGTCAATTGCAGAAAATCATGGCGGAATGTATGAAGGATTTAAAGAATTAAGAAAGACACTAGGCAAATCAAAAAATAATTTATTTAAATCATTTAATCTTGATTACATTTATTTAGATAATGGTAATAATATTAGTGAATTAATTGATGTCTTGAAAAAAGTAAAAGATATTGACCATCCAATTGTTGTACATATTAACACTGAAAAAGGTCATGGTTATGAACCAAGTTTAAAAGTTAAATCAGATTGGCATTATACAATGCCTTTTGAAATTTCAACTGGCAAGCAAAATATTCCATATATAAGGGAATCATATAGCGAAATAACTGGTAATATCTTAAAAAATAGAATCGATAAAAAAGATCCTATTTATGTTGTTGCTGCAGCACTACCTTTTAATTTAGGTTTTAGTGAAGATGATAGATTAAATAAGTATAAGGATAACTTTACTGATGTTGGAATTGCTGAGGAAACAGCTGTTGCAATGATTTCTGGTTTAGCAAAAGGAGGAGTTAAACCTGTTTTTGCGACTGGTGCAAGTTTTTTACAAAGAACTTTTGACCAAATTCAACAGGATTTATGTCTTGATTCTAATCCTGGTACAATCCTTATTTCAGGTGCTTCTATACGTGGCGCAAGAGATTGTACACATTTAGGTATTTATCTAACACCAATGCTATCAAACATTCCTAACTTATTAGTTTTAACACCTACTAGTAAAGCAGAATATATCGCAATGCTTAATTGGTCTTTAGATCAAACAACAACACCTGTGGCTATTATTATTCCTAGTGGTGGAATAAAAGAAGATGAAAGAAGTGTTCCTGCAAACTATTATGATATTTCAAATGAAATTGTAGTTAATGGAACAAATATTGCTATCATTGGTGTTTCTGATTTTTATTTTGATGCTAAAATTATTCTAGATAAATTACATGAAAAAGGATTAAATCCTACATTAATAAATCCTCGTTTTGTATCAGGACTTGATACTAAAACACTAAATGGTCTTAAGGATTATAAAGCTATAATTACTATTGAAGGAACTTGCTTAGATGGTGGTTATGGTCAAAAGGTAAGTTCTTATATGTCTAAATTTAGGACACCTGTTTATAATTTTGGACTTAAGAAAGAAATTATAGATAGAATTAGTTTAGACAATGCTTTAAAAAATAATCATATGACTAATGATGAGATTGTAGAATTCATATTAAATTTATAATTTGACTATTGATTATATTATGATTGGGATAAGATTTTCTTATCCCATTTTTAAATATAGAATTAATAAGATAATTGAGCCAAACTTTAATTAAAACTTATTTTGGTGTATTATACTAATAAGGAGTTATTTTATTAAAATAGTTATATGAATCAAAGAGAAAAAGAATTATTATCAAATTATTATGACACTGATTTTAAAAATAAAAGAGCTAAAATTACATTAGTTTATAATTCAATTGATGATTTTTTAGACACATCAATTGAATCAAAGAAATATATTGTAAGAAATGATGTTTTTATTGATGT
>AUXO014401939.1_pt1 | contig 11747 bp, 10 predicted proteins | sample 768731 | NCBI WGS metagenome assembly AUXO01 (sample SAMN02715735, study PRJNA202380) | gut metagenome | biome: sheep rumen | host: Ovis aries | place: New Zealand: Palmerston North | reverse complement strand
GCTGCTACCCTTGACAAATGCCGATGTATCAGCATACAGTATAGCATGGCAAACAGAGTCGAAGGCTTCGATGAGAAAATTTTACAGTGCGCAAAAAAAGAATTTTTAGAAAAAGGCTTTACGGAAGCTTCCCTCCGCACAATCTCGCAGAATGCCGGCGTAAGCACAAGCACAATCTATACGCGCTACACAGATAAAGAAGGACTTTTCCGCTTTATCGTTGACCCTGTCGCGGAAGGCTTCAAAAACCTTCTCACCCAGTCGCTCTATGATTTCTCCTCGCTGCCAAAATCCGAGCAAGGAAAAAAAATGAAAGACTATGCGGACAAAGGTTTCTCGTCCGTTCTTTCCTTCGTTTTTTCCCATTTTGAGGAATTCAGGCTGCTGGTCACATGCGGCCCCGACAATTTCTATCAGGATTTTCTGGAAAGCATCGTCGAGATAGACTCCTCATACATGAAGAACTATCTTATCCAGATAAAGAGCAAGGCTCTCAGGACTGGCCGCATCACGGACGGCTTCCTGCACGTTGTCTCCAGCGGATTCTACAGCGGGCTCTTTGAGGTCGTCATCCATAATATGCCGTACGAGGAAGCAAAAAACTACCTGAAAGAGCTCCGGATTTTCTACAATGACGGCTGGAAAGGATACATGAAAAATTAGCCCCGTTCCATCCGTCTGCAAGGCGAACCATGCCCGCGGCAAGCAAGCCTATTCAGCGCTGCACGGCTGCCGCCGGACACACCCGTTTGCTTTTACGCAGCCCCCGCAATTCCTTCCTGCACGCTTGACAAAGGAATACGAATTCTATAGTATCTAAAACGATGTTATTAATAACATCGTTTTAGATACTACGGACTCAGCTCCTCCACAGGACACAGTCACAAGGAGTTCCCTATGCCTAGTCAAAAAGAATCTGCGGCAAAACCCAAAAGTCCTATAGCCCGATTTTGGGATATATGCAAAAACGAGCATCACAGACTCCGCCTTGCCATTTTTCTGGCAGTCGCGGGCATTGTATTCGGGCTGCTGCCATACTATTCCACCGCACAAATCATCGCCCTGCTCATCGCCACCGACGCGCACATCATACGCTACGCACAGTGGGCAGCGCTGGCGTTCTGCGGATTTGCCGCAAAAGAAATCTTATACAATCTAGCCATAGGAATTTCCCACAAGGCCGCATTCTATACGCTTGCGGAAATACGGAGACGGATTGTCCAGAAATTACCAAAACTTCCGCTTGGCACAATACTCGACACATCAAGCGGAAGAATCAAACAGATTTTCGTTGACCAGGTGGACAGCATGGAAACCACGCTCGCCCATCTCTTCCCGGAGCTGACATCAAACATCGCAGGCCCTGTCCTGCTCCTGATTCTGATGTGCCTCATCGACTGGCGGCTCGCGCTGGCAAGCCTTGCCACCATGCCTATCGGCTTTATGGTTATGGGCGGAGCGATGAAAGGCTACGGACAGAACTATGCAGGCTCCGTAAAAGTCACAAAAGAAATGAACGATGCCATCGTGGAATATATCGGCGGAATTGAAGTCATAAAATCTTTCGGTCAGAGTGAGAATTCGTATGGAAAATACAAAAGCTGCGTGAACGCAAACGCCTCGTATTTCTACAACTGGATGAAAAGCTGCCAGTTCCCCATGGCACTGGCAAAATCCATTATTCCGGCAAACCTTATCGTTATTCTTCCGCTGGGATGGTTCTTTTATCTGAACGGCTCGCTTTCAGTCCAGCACTTCATCATGGCTATCATCTTTTCGTTCGGCACAATCGAACCGCTGATGAAGTGCATGAATTTCGTGGACACCATCGCAAAAAACGGAACGATAATCAATTCAATCGAAGAGATTCTGAATGAAGAAGAACAAAACCATGCGGCTCAAAACGCTGATATCAAAAGCCATAAGATTGAGCTGAAGGATGTGCGCTTTGCCTATCACGGTAAAAATGAGATTCTGCATGGCATAAACCTGACAATTCCAGAAGGAAAAAAGACCGCCTTGGTGGGCCCCAGCGGAAGTGGAAAATCTACCATCGCAAAACTTATCGGAGGATTCTGGGACGTGCAGGAAGGAAGCATCAGACTCGGCGGAATCGATGAGAAAGAAATTCCGCTTGAACAGCTTTACTCAAACATCGCCTATGTTGCCCAAGAAAATTTTTTGTTCAACGACACCATCCGCGAGAACATACGGCTCGGAAACCTGCGCGCGACAGATAAAGAAGTTGAGGAAGTCGCAAAGCTTTCCGGCTGCCATGATTTTATCATGCGGCTCGAAAAAGCCTACGACACAAACGCGGGGCAAGCAGGCACACATCTTTCCGGCGGAGAAAAGCAACGGATTGCGATTGCGCGTGCAATGCTGAAAAACGCGCCAGTCATCATCCTTGATGAGGCCACCGCGTATATAGACCCGGAGAACGAGGCTATCATACAAAAAGCCATCGCGCAGCTTACAAAGGACAAAACCGTCATCATCATAGCCCACAGGCTTTCGACAATAAAGGATGCCGATCAGATCGTCGTCGTGAACAAAGGAAGCATAGAGTCAGCCGGAACGCACGAGGATTTGCTGGAACATTCCGGATTGTATAAAAACATGTGGCTGGCACACACAGGGAACGAGGCAGGAGAAAACAGATGGTAGAGACTTTCGCAAAGATTTGGCAGTTCGCAAAGCAGGAAAAAAGGAATCTGAACAAATCTGTCATCATAAATTTTATCCAGTCAATCATAAAGATAGGCGATATGGCTGCGATATATGTCATTATCATGGCTTTGATAAACGGCAGCGGCAGCAAAACACCGGCATACATAGCGGCAGGATGCATTCTCCTGCAAATCGTTTTATTCTCGCTTCTGCAGAATTTTTCCCAGCTGCAGCAGACACATGCCGGCTATTTTATGGTCGCGGACAAGAGAATCCTTATCGGAAACAAAATCAAAAAAATTCCCATGGGCTTTTTCAATGAATCGAGCACCGGGGAGCTTACCGGAATCACAACGTCGGTTTTGGACTCAGTTGAATTCATGGCGCCGGAAGTCCTCGTCCTGACGCTCAGCGGCCTTGTCATGTCGCTTGTTTTTATCGTTGCAATTTTGATTTTTGACTGGCGGATAGGACTTGTCGCTTTGGCGGCGTCGGTCTGCTACCTTTTGATTTCAGGTATCATGGAAAAGAAATCAGCAAAAGATGCCCCAAAAAGGCAAAAATCAACAGCACAGCTGGTAAACACCATTCTTGAGACAGTGCAGGGGATGGGAGTCGTAAAGTCTTTCAATCTTGCAGGGCACGGCGACAAGAATATACAAAATGCTATCGAATACAGCAAGAGCAGCAATCTTGCCCTGGAAAAAACATTCACCCCTTTTGTGATTTTAGAAAACATCATACTGCATATCGCTTCCGTACTGATGATTTTTCTGTCGGCATTTTTCTGCATACACGGAACACTGTCCCTTGCGGACACGATTATGATATGCATCATGGCATTTGTCACATTCAGGAATATCCAGAGCGCAGGAAGCGGAATTGCAGAAATGAGAATTCTGGGGAATGCAATCGACATGGCAAACAAGACGGACAGTCTTTCAGAGATGGACGAAGACGGAATCGATTTCAGCCCGGAAGCACATGCCATACAATTCGAACATGTCAGCTTCTCTTATGGAGACAGGCAGATTCTGCACGACATCACTTTCAATCTCCCGGACAAAAGCACAACGGCAATTGTAGGCCCCAGCGGTTCCGGCAAAACGACATTGTGCAACCTGATTGCACGCTTCTGGGATATAGACAAAGGCTCCATAACAATCGGCGGAAAAAATGTAAAGGATTACAGGCTCGAAAGCCTGATGAAGCAGATAAGCATAGTTTTCCAAACAGTATATCTGTTTGCGGACACCATAGAAAACAACATCAAATTCGGCTCGCCGGCAGCGACGCACGAAATGGTCATTGAGGCGGCCAAAAAGGCATGCTGCCATGATTTTATAAGCTCCCTGCCAGATGGCTACAACACAATGATTGGCGAAGGAGGCGCCACTTTAAGCGGAGGAGAACGGCAGAGAATATCAATTGCCCGTGCAATGCTTAAAGACGCGCCGATTATTATCCTTGATGAGGCCACCGCAAACGTAGACCCGGAGAACGAAGACAAACTGCAAAAAGCAATAGAATCACTGACACACGGAAAGACAATAGTGATGATTGCCCATCGCCTTAAAACCGTCCGCAACGCAGACAAAATTCTTGTGCTTGACAATGGCACTATCGTACAAGAAGGAAAACATGACGAGCTTGTAAAGCAAGAAGGCATTTACCAAGATTTTGTCTCTCAAAGAAAAATGGCGGAAGCATGGAGCCTGTAAGATTGTGATGCTTAAAAAGATTCTGAGACGCCTTGCATATCTGGCAGCAGTTTTGTTCGGTGTCACCATAATGACTTTTGTGTATACAAATCTTTCCCCTGTTGACGCGGCTTATGCGCTTGCCGTCCGCAGATACACAAGACCTACGACGGAACAAGTACATAAGGTACGGATTGAACTCGGCATGGATAAAGCCTTGCCCATTCAGTACAAGAACTGGATTCTTAATGCGATACGCGGAGATTTCGGAAAATCCTACAACACAGGGCAGCCGATTATAGAGGAGCTGAGCGCCAGCATAAAACCGACATTGTACATGTCATTTCTGGCATTAGTTTTTTCTATAATCCTGACCGTTCCATGCGCCATCATCTCCGCGGCAAGAAAAGGAGGGCTCTTTGACAAAAGCGTCTACCTGTTCGGCATCATCTCAATGTCTATCCCAAATTACTGGATAGGATTCATCATGATGATTGTATTTGCGGTACATATTCCTCTGTTCAGCATAATGGGGGCAGAAAGTTTCAAAGACTTTATACTGCCATCGCTGGCGCTCGCGATTCCATCCGCAGCAGGAGAAACAAGGATTTTCCGATCCAGTTTGCTGGAAGGCTATAATTCCGACTTTGTCCTGTACGCCAGAAGCCGCGGAGTATCAGAAATCAAAATTGCAGGGATGGTCAGTCAGTTTGCGATTCCGCCTCTGATTACCATGCTCGCCCAAACATTCGGCTTTATGATTGCTGGCAGCGCAATGATAGAATTTGTATTTTCAATTCCCGGCTTAGGCTCTATGCTCGTCGCGGCGCTAAACGCACGGGATACCATCACCATCAACGCGTGCGTCCTGTTTGTCGCCGTCATTTTTGTAATCGTCAATTTCCTTGCCGATTTGATAAACGCAATCGTAAATCCTCTGTTTGCAATCAACGGGGCTTACCATGCTTAAAAAAATTCTACACAAACCGCAGGCTGTCCTTGGACTTTGCATGATGCTTGCTATATTCCTGATTGTCTGCCTTGCGCCGCTTTTTGCGCCGAACAATCCTGACAAAGTCGACGTCCTCCATATTCTTGCGGCAAAAAGCCCTGAATACCCGCTCGGAACAGACGAGATGGGGCGCTGCGTGCTTTCACGCCTGATATACGGAGCAAGGGCTTCTATGCTTATAGCCTTGCCAAGCCTCGCCTGCCTTGCGCTCGTCAGCACACTGATTGCAAGCAGCTGCGCGTTTTGTGGCGGCATAGCGGACAAAGTGCTCGGAATCATATCGAATATTCTGATGGCATTTCCGCCATTCCTCATTGCGATTACCCTTGTCGGACTTCTCGAATCAAAGGCATTCAGCATCATCATTTCTATCGTAAGCGCGATGTGGGTCTGGAATGTACGGATAATCCGCACCCATGTTCTTGCCGAAAAATCAAAAGATTATATAATCACCGCCCGTATGTCCGGCTGCTCCGAGGCAAGAATACTTTTTTGCCATCTTATCCCGAATATAATCCCGCATCTCTTAGTCCTTTTCAGCACAGGGCTTTCTTCTATTATCATAATGATTTCAAGCTATGCTTTTTTAGGGCTCGGCTTAGAGGCAGGAATCGCGGAATGGGGAGCGATGATGGTCAACTCGAACAAACTTATTTTCAGCCATCCGGAGCTCATCGTATATCCGGGTCTTTGCATCATGTTCACGGCAGGAGGATTCAATCTTTTTGGAGAGGCCTTGCGAGACATCCTTGCAGCGGAGGAGAAATAAATGCTTGCGGTAAAAGATGTATCAATCACAATACGAGAATCAAAGAAAGAAATCGTCAGGAATATATCGTTCGATGTCCCCGACGGAACCGTGCTCGGGCTGATTGGAGAAAGCGGCAGCGGAAAGAGTATGACCAGCAAATGCATCATGGGGCTGCTGAACAAGAGAATCATCGGGCAGCAAGGCAGCATCCAGTGGAACGGGCTGGAACTGCTGGACAAACGCAATGCCAAGGCGGCAAAAAACATTTTGGGGAATGAAATCTGCATGATTCTGCAAAACCCGATGACGGCTTTTTCGCCGGTGTTAAAAATCGCTACGCAGCTAGAAATGGGATTCACACTGAAAGGCAGACTCGCCCGGCAGGATTTTTACACACAGCTTGATGTACTCCTAAAAAAACTTTCCCTGAACGACACTAAGAAAATCCTGAACAGTTATCCGCACGAACTTTCCGGCGGAATGCTCCAGAGGATTATGATTGCCATAACGCTTTTAAAAAGACCAGAACTAATTATTGCGGACGAGATAACTACTGCTGTAGACGCGGCAACAGAATACCAAATCTTATACGAGCTGGAAAACATAAAAAAGAACGGAGTCTCAATGATTGTCGTGACACATGATTTTGGAGTGGCCGCACGGCTGTGCGACAACGTCGCCGTCATGAAAGACGGCAGAATCCTTGAATATGGCCGAACACGCATGGTTCTCAGCAATCCTCAAAACGAATACACAAAGACTCTCGTATCTTCCTGCATACTTTTTGAAGGAGCACGCGCATGCTGATTGCGACGAATCTCTCAAAAAGCTTTGCGCTTCCCGGTGAAAAAGGCAAAATCATACAGGCCGTCAACAATATATCATTCACGCTCAAAAGCAATGAAAATTCCGCAATCGTCGGCGAAAGCGGAAGCGGAAAATCTACGCTCGCAAAAATGCTTTCTATGGTTTCAAAGGCCGATGCAGGGCAGATATTTCTCGACGGCGAGGAATTGACGAATCGCAAAAAAACTGAGCTGAAAAGCAAACGGGGGAAAATCCAGCTTGTCACGCAAAACGCCGAAAGCTCCCTTGACCCCCATCAGACGGTAAGGCAGATTTTAGAAGAGCCGATGCAATTGCTGTTAAAGCTCCCTAAAAAAGCCAGACAGGAAAGCATCCTCAAACTGCTTTCTCAAGTTCAGCTAGAAGAACGTATTTTAAACCGCAAACCACGGGAGTTCTCCGGCGGGCAGCAAAAAAGAATCTGCATCGCACGGGCTTTGGCAACAAATCCAAGCCATATCATCTTTGACGAATCTTTTAGCGGACTTGACGTAACCCTCAAAAAACAAATCTTGACGATGCTCAAAGACCTGCAAAAAACACAAGCGATGAGCTATCTGATTATAACTCATGATTTGGACACCGCGCTTTTTATGGCAGATGACATCCATGTCATGAAGCAGGGAATGATTATTGAAAATGTAAGGAAAGCAAAAGACTTCTCTGATTTTAAAGAACCATACTCAAAGGAACTTGTCAAGGCTGTTCTTTTTAAAAGAGCCGCCTTGCAAAAATAAAAATGACCGCAGATGCGGCAAGGAGATACTTTTATGAAACATACAATTCGTTTTATAACGACATTGATGACAGCATCGCTCTTGTTTTTTTCTGGCTGCGACAAATCAAAGTCAAAAAACGAGGCCACAAAAACAAAATCAATATCAATCGCACAAAGCGCAAATTTTTCCATGGGATTTGCACCGGCCGTCATGTCATACGAAGCGACATATTACATGAACAACTTTTACGAGCCGCTCATACGCTACCGTGACGGCAAATATGAAGCCGGGCTTGCGACTGAATGGTTCCGCTCCGCAGATGGCCTGACATATACATTTAAGCTCCGGCAGAACGTAAAGTTCAACGACGGAGAAGATTTCAACGCAAACGCCGTAAAGAACTATTTTGACAAAATGCGTCCAGTCCTTGCCGCAAGCCCGAATTATGGGCAGCTCGACATGCTGACAACAGAGGTTACGGCAGATGATGAATACACAGTCTCTATTCATATAAGCAGGCCGTATTACAATGTCCTGAACGACCTTGCGATGGTAATGCCGAGAGGCATTCTTTCATCCGCCGCATTCAATGAGGACGGAAGCCTGAACAATGACTACCTCATGACACACACGCCGGGAACAGGGCCATACATGTTTGGCAGTGTCAACGAGACAGCTACAGAATACACATTTATCAGGAATCCCAATTACTGGGGGACAGCCCCTGACGTGGATTCATTCACAGTCGTCGTAATTCCGGAATCAAAAGTTGCAGCTATGAAATCAGGCAAAGTCGATTTCATAATCGGCTCCGAGACGCTCGATGCCGCCTCATATTTCGAACTTGCAAAAGACGAGCATATAACAGGATTGATTTCAGATTTTGATTTCGTAACAGAATTTTTTGCCCTTAACAGCAGCACCGCTGGTCTCGATGACATGACGGTACGCACGGCAATCCAAATGGGAATCGACAAAGAAGCGGTCGCAAAAAATATATATGCGGGGCTCCGCAAGGCAGCGGATTCAGTGATGCCTTCCGCTATGCCATATTGCAAGGCAGACATAAAGACTCCTCCGTATGATAAAGACGGGGCTGCCAGGCTCCTGGACGAAGGCAGCTGGACAGATTCCGACAATGATGGAATCCGCGACAAGAACGGAACAAAACTTTCTTTTACAATCACCTATCCTGCGACAGGAGTCTATGACAGAGTCGTCCTTTATTTCCAAAGCGCTATGAAAGAGCTCGGCATTGAAATCAAGACGAACCCCCTGGATCTCATGACATTCTTCTCAAAAATATTTATGGAGCTTGACTACGAAATGACCGCGTACATCAGTTATTGGTTCCCCTACGACCCTTATACGTTTGTCGCAAACATGTATCCTTCCACCGACTACACTGCAGCGGACGGAATATATTCGACAGATCCTCAGGTCGCAAAATCATTGGCTACGATGAGCACGGCGCAGGCAAAGGAACTGATTGCAGGTCTGTATAAATATGACGACGAAGCAAAAATCAGGGAAATCTACACCGCAGCACTTAACAGCGCAAACGAAAGCAGCGTGATAATTCCCCTGAATTACAGAAACGAATACGCAGTGTTCAACAATCAGAAAATTGCCGCATACACCTTTAACAGTATCCCGAATCATATTGATGTCGCAGCGATAAAATTAAAATAAAACAGGGCTGTCCGGAAAAGTGCATTTTCCGGACAGCGGGCCCTATGCTTTTGCTTCTCTCACCATATCATACAAAATGCTTCTTCCGCTTATTTTCCGCTCGCAGACCTCGCTCATCCCCAGATGCACATATTTGTCTTTTTTCAGTTTTGCATCAGTCGTTATGATTACGGGCAGTTTTTTTGCATCGGCAATTCCGTATACTTGGGACAGAAGCTGCCGCATGAAGCCTTTGCCCTGAAATTCTTTCTGTATGCACAAAAGCTCCACCTGAACAAAATCTTTTTTTGCATTGCGGTACTTCCGCTCAAGACTTTCTCCGCCAGCCTGAAAGCGCTTCATGACGGAAGAAAAACCTTTTATCCCCAAGGCACGGAGCATACCGAGCATCATACAAAGGACATATTTTGTTTTTGGCGGCCGGGTCGTATCCGTTACGATAACGATCCCCTCATGCTTTTCGGAAGTGGCATATACAGCCCCGCTTTTGAGCGCAGGGCGGATAATCGCCTTAAGATACCGCATAAGCCGTGTTCGGTCAGGGAACCCCGGATAATAGCATACCATTCCGTCTTCTTCCTCTCCATAGTCGTAGTAGGCAAAGGCTTCTGCCATCCGGGTGATTTCATCTTCGCTCAAAGCGTTTATTTTCTGCATTTGATTTTTTCTCCATTTACGGATATATTTAATCAGATTTTCTATGACTTTCAATACATTTTTAGTCACAGAACTGACAAAGGAAAAGCTATGGGCGCAAAATTCAAGCAGGCTGAAAAAGAAGATTTTTACATACGCATGATTGAATACGGATTCTCTCTTATCAAACGCGGAGGAATAAAAGCCGTCAATATAGACACGGTAACAAAAAAGTGTTTTGTAGCAAAAGGGACATTCTACAATCTCTTTACGGACAAAGCTGATTTTATCTACAAAATAATGACATACAAACGGCAGCAGTCAAAGCAGATTATCCACACCTACCTGAACAGGAAGGGAAAACTTTCAAAACAAGGGCTGGCCGACTACTTGCACTATCTTGCCAACGAGAACCCGAATATTTTCTCCTACCTTACGGCTCAGGAGACAAAGTGGCTGGTGTCAAAATGGCCGGCGGACTATCTTGAGAACGAAGAGAATGATGAAACGACGGCACAACGGATTATCTCTTTTTTATCCAAACCGAAAGAGATTCCAGACTGGAAGCTGTTCTGCAACTACTTAAAGCTTATATCATGGGCGCTCAACAGCAAAGACTACCTGATTCCCGATACGGCGGACGCCCTGATTGCGCAGCTGATTCACGCAGCATGCAACTGCGTATGCTAAAGCGGAATCCGCCGTGCGCCAATCCAACAGAGCTGCAAGAAAAAGCCCCCCGGCAATCCGTAAGGGAAGACCACCAGAGGGCACAGAACGCATAGTATGGAAAAGGACTACGGTCAGGCAGTTATTTTTTTGAATGCCTCCAGCACAGCTTCTTCATGCAAAAGCCCCCGTTCCTCCGCACGGCTTATCTCCGTAAGCATGCGCTGGTAGTCGTTCGGGACAATTTTCTTAAAATGAGGAAGGTAGGAGGCAAAGTCCGCAAGGATGCGTTTTCCTAGGGGGCTTTCCGTCTCTTTTACATGGCGCTCGACAAGATCCCGCAGAATAGCTTCGTCATGCCGGTCGCTCACCTCGCACATAGAGACAAGCTGTTTGTTCACGCGCTGATACAGCGTATGATCTGTATCAAGCACATAGGCGATGCCACCGCTCATACCTGCCGCAAGGTTGCGTCCGGTAGCACCAAGGATGGCGACGACACCGCCGGTCATATACTCAAGTCCATGGTCGCCACAACCTTCCACGACGGCGGTCGCCCCTGAATTCCTTACGCAGAAACGCTCGCCCGCAATGCCATTGATAAAAGCCTCGCCGCTTGTGGCGCCATACAACGCGACATTGCCAACAATAATGTTCTCCTCGGCCTTGTAGCTTGCATTCCTCGGAGGACGCACCACGATTTTACCGCCGGACAAACCTTTTCCCAGATAATCGTTTGCGTCTCCTTCCAGCCGCAAGCTCAGTCCCTTAGGAATAAAAGCCCCAAAGCTCTGGCCGCCGCCTCCCGTACAATGTACGGTAAACGTATCGCTTTCCAAGGTGGAGCCGAAGCGGCCTTGGATTTCGGAGCCGAGTATGGTGCCGACCGTGCGGTTCGTTGAGGAGACGGAAATATTCACCGAGGCGGCTTTGCCCTTTGCTAGAGATTGCGACAGTTTTTTCAGAAGGATGCCCTCATCGACGGTACGCTCCAGCATGAAGTCGTACACATCCTGCGCCTCAAAGTGGGACTTTGCCCCGCCATCAGACTT
>AUXO015815875.1_pt1 | contig 11750 bp, 22 predicted proteins | sample 768731 | NCBI WGS metagenome assembly AUXO01 (sample SAMN02715735, study PRJNA202380) | gut metagenome | biome: sheep rumen | host: Ovis aries | place: New Zealand: Palmerston North | reverse complement strand
AATAGACCGCTCTTTCCGTGTGCGTGCCAACCTTCCAAAAAATCGCACACGGAATTTTTTTGCTTGTCGGGAAAAAATAATGTGCCGAAAACTTGACACGGAACGGCAGCCGCACTCGCCTTCCTCATAAAAATTTCAATAATGTTAAAAATTTTAATCAAAAGACTTGACTTTCGCAAATCAATGATGTATATTTGCACTATGTAAAACAATTAAAACTTATTATTATGGGAACTGCAAATTTTTGTCATTATGACGCAAACAACTACCACATTGTCAATTTTGATATTGACGATTACAAAAAGAATTATCCCGAACATGCGGACGATACTGACGTTCTTTACGATATTATGAACAACGACTACAACGACCAAATGGAGTACGTTGAGGGGGAACTGAAACGCATTGTCGGGAAAGGCGTGTTCAAGAATTGCGAATACTACAAGGCGAAAGAATGTCCGATTGACTTCAACCGCTCCTATGGTGGCTACTATATGGGCAGTGTGTGCAAACGCATTACAAACAACTATGAGGTACGCATACATTGCGTTGCGTGTTCGGGGTATTATTCGGGGTTGAACTTTGACTATGCAATTGAAATATACCACGAATACAAGGACGGAAACTATGACGAAAGCGAGAACTTGTTCAGCGAGGAATTTGAACTCATCAAAAACAAGAACGTGGTTAAACGTGCCTATTGTCTCGGAAAGAAGATTGAAAAACACGTTTATGAAGAATCTTCGGAGAAGTACGTTTGCGGAGGTCATTTCAGCAACGGAGAAGCATTATATTTCAAGGTAAAATAATTTGAATTTTTTTCGGGAAAGTCTTGACTTTCCCGAATTTATGTTGTATATTTGCATTGTAAACAATAAACAATTAGAACTATGAGAACAAAGTATTTTCCATTCGCAAGTGCAGAGGTCAACGTAATTCAGTTGCACTGCAAGGTTGACCACGAAGACTATGATAGCAACTTCGTATTTGTAGTCCCACGTTCTTTCGTTGAGAAAAAGTACAAGGATTTAGAGGACACACCCATTGACTTGGACGGATTCTTGGAGAAAGAGTACACAAGCGAGTTTTCGCAACGTGTGTTTGAGGACGCAGTAAACGAGCATGTGTTGATATTCGTATCGTATGAGGACGAGGACGATTATGTGAGAAACCTTATCGGGGACGATGAGTACCCTATAACATCAGTAAGCATTCAAGACTTGCCGATAGAGTACCAAAGAAAGGCGGACGCATTCAGTATGACGCAACTTGCGTCAAAAATGGCAGGTGCGTATTGCGATGGTTCATTTTGGAGCGACTTGAACATTCTTGCGGAGTATTGCATTGAAAAAGATTAGGGATTTGTTTTTGTCATATTGTTTTGGTTGGTCGGCACGTTGTGAAACGTGCCGATTTTTTTGCATGTTCCCAAAAAAATAATGTCCCGAAAACTTGACACGTTCCGCACCAGCACGGGATACTTCATCAGACCTATGAAAATTTCTTGAAAATAATTTCCCGAAAACTTGACTTTCATATTTCAGTATTGTATATTTGCAATGTAATGAATGTTTAACAATTAAATACTTACTACTATGGCAAAAAATAAAGAACTTATTGAAAAAGGAAAGGAACTCGGCAAGAATTGTACCGACTACTACATTGAACAAGCGACTTGGAGTGGCTATGATTGGAATAGCGAGAGTGGTTACTTTACCGAAAAAGGTGTTTGCAGATTTGCAAATACATTTATGGAAATTACCGAAACTTGGGACGAAATTGACGATGATATTCTTGAAGATTGCATTGACAATGTAATTGAGGAAGAATAGCATTGAATTTTTTCGGGAAAGTCTTGACTTTCCCGAATTTATGTTGTATATTTGCAATGTCGAACAATTAAAACTTACTACTATGGACGGAAGAATTTTAGAAACGGAATGCGGAACGTTCAAATTCAAGAATGTTTGGGCGGAAGATGACTTCGGTGGTTTCCGAGAATACTGCGAGGTATATGAGAAGACTGGGTGTGATGATGATTCAGACCCATACGAATATATCGGAGACACACACTTCATTGACCTTGATGAGGCTACTGATGATGAGTTGAACGCAATTCTTGACGAACTAATGTACTGACACACTATGGAAACCAATGATTTACTAAAACCAAAATCGTGGTGGAGAGACACGGAATACTTCATTGAATACGTGGACTATGAGGGTAAGACACACACGATACAAAGGGAGGACTACAACTCTCTCAGTTTAACCTATCGTGAAATCAACTTCAAGGTTGCGAAACGCAAACGAATTTTTTCCGTATGCAAAAAAAGCGGAAATGTTTCAATGATACAAGATTGGGTTGAACTGAAAGAATTTTAATAATTTACTTGACTTTCATATTTTAATGTCGTATATTTGCAATGTAAAACAATTAAACAATAATGACTATGGAGACAAAGATTGAGAACTATTTGGTAAATAACAAAATCGTGCCGAGCAAGGCTGACGCGGTTGACTTGTGCCAAGACATCATCGGTAGTGTTCTGCAAAAGGACACAAAGGCATTGGCGGAGAGACTGCAAGACTATTTGTCTTGCGTGTATGATGAGGGCATTTCAAATTCGGAATGTACATCTATTGCTGAAAAACTTATTAAATCTATTAACAATAATTAAAACATTAAGACTATGGGAAAGATAAGTGGTATAAAATTTCTGCGGTACAATCCGTTTGATACGTATGACCCGATTAACAGAATTGATAAGAGACAACTTGTGCTTGACTTCATAAGGCATTCGTTGCGTGGAAACATAAGCACCGATGTAATCAGGGAAAGCGACAAGTCAAGCATGACACTTTACCAATGTTCAAAGAATAAGTTAGGCGAAGTTATTTCAAACTATGACACCTATTATGACGATTTCCGAATGAAGTTCAAACTTGAACACAACGAGGAAGATTATGACTTCATAAAATACACGTTGATTGAAATCGTTAAGGAATGGTGTTGGGGTGGGTTATTCTATTTTGTCGTGGAAGATTAAGTTAGTGGTTTTAATTGTTGGGTTGAGGTCGGAGTGATAGCCGACCTCAATTTTTTGCATGTTCCCGAAAAAATAACGTGCCGAAAACTTGACACGGGTTCTCCTGGGCTCCGCTGGACTGCCAGTCGTCAAAATTAGTAACTCATTGATAATCAATTAAAGTTAAAAATTTTAATAATTTTACTTGACTTTCACATTTCATTGTTGTATATTTGCAGTGTTAAACAATTAAAACATACTGCTATGAATAAGAAACAAAAATTACAAAAGGCGACCGAACTCTATTTGAAGAGTGTGTCGGAAACAAGCGAGGTTTTTGAAATCGGTGATAACTCTATTGAGTACAACGTGTTCTCATTTGACGGCTATGCTCTCGGGGAGTTGAAAAACAAACGTGACAAAGCACCGCAGTATATTCTTATGAAATACAAGTGTCTTGACCAACTGACAAAGGCTGACAAGGAGAATTGCTTGGAATATCGTGGTTTGCCGAGCAACGAGAACGTAACGTACAGCGATGTATGTATATGTATGGGCAAGGTAATAGGCAAATTCACGAAGTCGGAAATCAAGTCGCTTGCAAAGAAACGCATGCGAGGTCTCACTAAAAAACAACAAAGATTGGTGCGTGAAATGTGGTTGGACGGCTATGAATGCGGTTTCTTGGAAAACGATTATGACGAACTCATTGCACTCATTGAGGAATGTGGTGACTTTGAGGGAGTTGAGGACTTTGCGGTTGACTACTATTTCAGTATGTGTGCGTAAATTTTTTCGGGAAAGACTTGACTTTCCCGAATTTATATCGTATATTTGCAATGTTAAACAATTAAAACAATTAAGACTATGAAAAAAATTAAGAACAAAAATCTATTGAAAAATTTCAGCGAAGAGAACTTGTTCAACGATGTAAGGAAATACGTGGAACAAGTTGAGGACAAGCGAATGGACTTGGCTGACGAAGATATTCGGTACAATATCTTTGTGTGCAATAGGGACGAGGACGTTGTTGTAACACTTACGAGTATCTTCATCAATGAAGACAACGACCTAATGGCGAGTGTTGATAATGGGTATGATGAGTATGATATATACCTTGACCCGAAATACGGGAACGTGTACTTGGAAAGCATAATTCCTATCATTCACGCAGTCGAAGACTATCTTGACTATGTTGTGAATGACGAGGATTAAATAGTGGTTTTAATTGTTGGGTTGAGGTCGCAATTTGCGACCTCAATTTTTTGCACGCATAACCAAAAATAATGTGTCGAAAAACTTGACAAACGAATTTCAATGTCGTATATTTGCCTATGTAAAACAATTAAAACTAACTGCTATGGAAAATAAAACATTGAGCGAGGAGCAAGTTGCTGACTTGGAGTTTTTCACTATTGAGGAAATCAATGGTGTAAAGGAAATGCACGTACACGGCTATCTCTATTTCGGGGTCTTTAACTGCGTGAAATCGGTTGAGTGTATAGGTGCATATATGGAACTTTCGGAGTTTGCCAAACTCGGGAACGAGGAACGTATCAATGCCATTATGTCGCTTTGCGAGGAAAGCAAGCAATGTATAGCAACATTTGACGGAGACGATATTGTTGGTGTCGCCAACAAATGCTACAAAGGGTTTGAGTTGATAGATATTAACTCAATAAACAATGATACCCCTTGCGGAACATATTTGGTTCAATACAAAAAAATCTAACGGCTATGGGGAAATTGGATTATGAAACCTCGGTTATGGTTATTATAACCGCAATAGGAATAGCAATAACGGCAATAGTGTGTGCAGTGCTTTATATTCTTGCATAAGTGTTCGGGTGGTAAACAACCACCCGAATTTTTTTGCTTAAACACAAAAAATAATGTCCCGAAAACTTGACACGCAATCTCCAGACTCAAGCCCAGTTCCCAGTCATCGGATACGTAACTCACTGATTATCAATAAAATTAAAATTTTTAATAATTTTACTTGACAAATGCAAATCAATGTTGTATATTTGCACCGAACAATTAAAACTTTTATCATTATGAGTACACAAGTCAAATTTAGCGGAGACCAAATGAACATCTTTGACAAGGTGGCAATGCGTTGCAAAATGGATTGGTGGTTTGAGGACTACAAAAACTATGAGGGAGATAGTGATGTTTGGAGCGATGATGTTTCAAATTTGTTGGAGGGGTACATTTGCAACCCAGAGATGTTTGCGGACTTTACGGAAGATGAGAAGTGTTTCATTGAGAAAATGATTGAAATTTTCTACTGAAAAACTTGACTTTCCTAAATCAATAATGTATATTTGCAATGTAAAACAATTAAACAATTAAGACTATGGACAACAATTACGGAACAAAAGCAAAAGAGAGAATTGGCAGTATGGAGTTGCAAGGCAACGAAACGTACTGCACGTGTGAAATCGTTTGGCACGATGACGAAAGTGAAGAAACCGTGACAATAAAACTTGACTGCGGTGTTGAGGAAGATGAAGATGATGATATATTCTTCTATGTGAAAGGAATTAGAGGACTGCTCGGTCTTACTGACTGGGATAACGGAGAGGACTTCACAATCAACGATATTATTGAAATCTATTAAATCTTGACGCCATGAAAGAGTATTTGGAAAAAATTGAGCAGTTGCAGACTAAATGCGTGAACGAGGTTTACGCAGTCTTGGAGAAATGCAAGGAATGCGACCTATCGGAATACCCGTTCTACATTTCATATTGCAGTGGCGATGATACGATAGCAGTCCGTATCACGAAGTTGAAGTTGAGCGGTTTCGGGGATATTCTCCTATGCGGAACCGATAGTCTCGGGAACGAGTACGAACTTGACGAGGGAGATGATATTGTGAATTATATGGGGTTTGATATGTACAACTCGGTATTTCAGTCGGAAACATATAAGAAATGGTTTTAATTGTTGGGTCGGGGTCGGGAATAACGACCCCGATTTTTTTGCATGTTCCCGAAAAATAATGTGCCGAAAACTTGACACGTTCCGCACCAGCACAGCCAGACCCGACGGAATAATTTCAATAATGTTAAAAATTTTAATCAAAAGACTTGACAAACGAATTTCAATGTTGTATATTTGCAATGTCAATTTAAGTTAAACAATTAAAACATTAGAGTTATGAAAATTTACATTGTATCAAAAATCGACATTTGCGATTACGACTTGACCACAATCAAGTTGGGTGCGTTTACGGAAAAGAAGGAGGCGGAGAAACTTTGGGACAAAGAATGCAATAAAGTCATTGACGAGTGGAAAAACAATTTCGGGGAAGATAGGGTTAAGCAAGACGGAAAGTGCAAGACCGATACTTTGGCTATCTATTCCAAAGACAAGAAAAACGGAGCGTTTCAAATCTATCAAGACAACTCGTCCGCTGAAAATGCGTGCTACGTATCTATTGACGAATACGAGTTGTAAAATTTTTTTCGGGAAAGTCTTGACTTTCCCGAATTTATATTGTATATTTGCAATGTCAATTTAAGTTAAACAATTAAAACAATTAAGACTATGGCAAATTTATGTGGTTTTATCGCAAGGGTCAAAGGAGACAAAGCGAACGTAAAGAAATTCATTGACGCAATGGAGGATAAGAACGGGGTGTGGCTCGGCAGAGGTGCGGAACTATCAATCGTTGACGATGATGATTTCAACGATACGTGGAACGACAGAGATAGTTCTATTGAATTTTCGGGGGTCTGCTCTTGGAGTATAGAAAACTCTATGGTCGATAGCACATTATCTATGCGTAAACAGACAGAGACTGGTGAGGGAAACTGGGGAGACTTGGTTGAAGGAACTGAATACTACACCTTGTTTGAATATGCACGAAAACTTGGAATTGAGTTTGAAATGTATTCAAATGAAAGCGGGTTGGGTTTTGCGGAACACGTTTCATTCATTGGCGACAAGGAACTGCTCAAAACCACCGAATACTCGGAGATTTGGATTGGAGACTATGAAAACTTGGAGCAGTGCCAAAATGACTACCCCGATGTGACGCAAGAGATGTGGGATAGTAGCGAGGACGGAACAACGATAGTTGTCGGTGGCTTTGACGAATCGGTTTGGAATTTGTAATGCTCATTTTAATTTTACTCTTATTTTGGTTGGTCGGCACGTTTCACAACGTGCCGATTTTTTTGTGAATTTCGGAAAAATAACGTGCCGAAAACTTGACACGTTTGACACCAGCCCCACGGGAGAGACCAAAGAATTTGGTGTGTAACTTATTGATAATCAATTGATTTTAATTTTTTAATAAAATTACTTGACAATCGTATTTTATAGTTGTATATTTGCAACACGTTTAACAATTAAAACATTTAGGACTATGGGCAAAGCAATTAAGGTTACGGCACAATTCTACACAAAATGGGGCAGTCTAATGCAACCGCATACATATAATAGTATGGCGGAACTCAAGCGTGCCGCAAGCGAAATGGGAATGCGATACATTATTTTGAAAAAAAATTAGCGAAATGCTTGACAAACGCAAATCAATGTTGTATATTTGCACCGAACAATTAAACAATGTATAACTCTTAAATCTTTACACTTATGCGTACAAAAATTTTAACACAGCAGGAATGGGCAAAGGAAAAACAAAACGCCCTAAACAACGAACAGAAGTATCTTACAATGCAACTTTCCGAAATTAAGTTGTGCAAGAACACGTTCACTGAAAATATCGTGCTCATCAAAGACAAACCGATGTCTGTTTCCAAAGGTTTCATTTCCGACCTTATGAGCGAGTGCGGTCTCAACGGCATGCAGAAATCAATCAAAAGTGTCGGGAACACCGAAATTTCGGCACAAATTCTCAACTCGGTGCGTTCCGCAATGACGAAATCCGACAAATTAGTCCGTATCATAATCGCCCCGAACAACGAAATTATTTCGCTCGTATCGAACGAAAAAGCACGTTTGAGCAACAAGTCCGTGTTTGACTTGGGCGAACATATCGCAAACCGATACGGACTTGATATTATAGACGCAAAAACGTCTGAAATGGGCAACTCTCGTTTGTGCTTGGTGTCAAACCAACAAATTTCCGTGACGAACGAAAATGACGAAATCCACAAATTCGGTCTGTCAATCACAAGCGAGAACGGAGTTACAAGAATTGACAACTTCGCTTTGCGTTTGGTCTGCACGAACGGAATGGAGACGATTGACAATTTCAGTCACTTTGAATTGGGCGGTATCTCTCCGCAGGACTTGACGCAACTATTCAACCACATTTTCCGCATGCAGTCCAATGGTTTCGTGCCCGAAAACTTCGTTGAGTTGGTGAACAAGGCGAAACGTACGCAGGCGAGTATGTTGGAGACTGAAAACGTAATCGGTCAAATTACAAAAAGAATGGGCGGTTTCGGGGAAGACGAACAACTTGCACAGATGTTGCAGAACAAGTTCTTGGCGGAATTTTTCCCCGAATATATGCACCGCAGAATGGAGTTGCTCGGCAAAGGCTACGACTTGACCAAAATGAGCAACGACCAAAAGAAGTACGTTCATTGCGGGCATACCTCGATTTGGGACTTGGTAAACGTGCTTACCAACTTCGGGAGCAACAATATGGGTTTCAAAATCAACGACCCGAAATGGTTGCAAATCGGCGGTGGCAAGTTGCTGAACGGCAAATACGACTTGGACAACGATATTTCAATCCTAATGAAATTGTAGTGTTTTTGTTTCTTTCATAGGTTGGCGGTGCGGAATTTTCCGCACCGCTTTTTTAATTTTATTAAAATTATTAAATCTAAGGCACGTTCCGACAATTCCCGATACATTTATCCAAAAATATACGAAAGTGTCGCAGAACGCACGAAAATGCCCTAAAATCAAAAATCTCAGGTTTACTGAATGTTATATCGGTTTTTGCTATCTTATATCTACTGCATATAATGAGCAAACCCATATATAATAATTTTAATAATGTTAATAATGTTAAAAATTATTTGATTGATTTTCAGCAAGTTACATTTTCACATTAAAAATAATCAAACATTTACTTGACTTTCATAAATCAGTGCCATATCTTTGCCGTGTTCAATTAAAACAATTATTAACAATTAAAACATTTAAGACTATGGCACGTACTAATGGAACAACAAGAAACGAAAAACTATTCCGTCAATGGTTTGCAGTAAAGAACGGCGGTTACAAATTCGCAAACTCGGAGAGTTACACGCACTCGGTAAAAGTTGCGGACTGCGTAAAGTCGTTCAATGACGAAATGGGAGACCAAATGACAATCACGTTCCCGACCGCAAAAAGATACCTTGACGCAATGCAAGACGAAATCCGTGCAAACGGAGAGTTCAACGTGTACGATGATGAGGACTTCGGCATGGATATACCGCAGGAAGTCGTTACAACTCGTCAAACCACGTTCAAAAAAGGTTTCACGGCAAATTCAGTCAAAGCACACACACAGGAATTGTTGGCAAGTTTGTCGGACTTGACCGAAGACGATGAGGTAGAAGCAATAGACCTTGGCGAAATCGCTGACGAAAATTTCGACTACTTCAAGACCAACGTTGACTGCATAGACACTATCGCAAGCGACAAGGATATGGGTATCGGTTTTTCAACGAAGAACGTAATCATAGCAGTAGGCGAGAGCGGTGTGGGTAAATCGACACAACTTATGGATATGGTGTCAATGTTGAGAAAGAACAACGACAACATTCGCCCCGTGTATGTTTCTGTCGAAATGATGAAGTCCGACTTGAAATTTTATGCGGAGAAAAACCCTATCGCAAAGAACGTGCCCACAATCCCGTTCGCACAATGGTTGACCACAAAGGAATTGTGCATAAAAGCACTTGAAACAATCTTCTACACGGACAAATTCAATTTTATTGTCCTTGATAGTTTCCAAGACTTGTTGGTGAAAATGATACAAGTGTGCGACATGAAAGCGACCGAGGCACAGAATATGCTCCTTAATATGCTTATTGCGAGTGCGGAGAAATTCAACAAGACAATCATTGCAATTCAGCACCAAACAAAGGGAGGAGATTATGTCGGTAGCACGATTTTGAAACACTCGGTTACTGCAATGCTTGAATATCGTTTTGACGGACAAGACCGCTATTTCACGTTCTCAAAGAATAGACGATGTGGGGACTTTCAAAACGTGCGTGTATATTTCAAATTCAACAAGAATACACACACAATGGAATACGACCAAGAGAAATTTGACGAACAAGTTAAGGCACGCAACACAAGTGCGGAAGAAATGCGGAGACAACAAATGCAAGACCTTGACGAACTTATCCGCTCGCAAAGGGAGAAAGAAGAGAGAGAGGGCGAGAGCAACGAAATTGAGGACATTCTAAACGAAATGAACCAAATGCAACAAATGAGTGCGGAAATTCAGTTTGGCGGTGTCACTGAGCAAGACAACGAAGTGATAGATGTAGACGCAGAAGAAGTTGAATAGTCCCGAGTTTTCGGGTTGCAAATCGGTGGGGTGCATAGACAACAATGCACCCCACTTTTTTTATTGATATTATTAAGATTATTAAACCGAGGTTGGTCTGTGTTTGGTTACGTGTCAAGTTTTCGGCACATTATTTTTCCGAAATGACGAAAATTTTCCGGAAATTTTTCTCCCGAGAAATTTGACTTTCATATTTCATTGTTGTATATTTGTGTTGAACAATTAAAAATTTTTGGACTATGGAGATACACTCAAAAGACTTTTTGGAAAAACTCGGGGATTTCTCGGCATTCAACGATGAGACCTTTGAGACTGCGAGAAAATTGATTTCAGCATTGATTTTCAGCAAGAACGAGGATTGCACCGATGATTTCGTTCTTGACATACCAGAGGACTATCGCACGCAATACGAGCCAGATGACGCAATTGGCTTGGGCAGTTCCTACCTACCTACATACACGTATGTATGCGAGCAAAACGGAGAGATATTTGTCGGGTTTGAGTTTGACGATGAGATTGACCTTGACGATTTTGACGCAAAGGAATGGAACGTGTACACGTTGATTGATTGTCTCGTTGACGCATTCGGGGATTGGGTTGTTGAAATAATTGATTAAATTTTTCGCAAAAGACTTGACAAACGGATTTCAATGTTGTATATTTGCAATGTAATGAATGTTTAACAATTAAATACTTTAATGCTATGAGTTACAAGGAAAAAAAACAAGAGTTAGAGGTTGAAATTTCAACTTTGGAAAAAACGATTGAAGATTGGGAGACTGCCAAATCAAGTTTTGACAAGGAATGGGAGACCATTGTCCACCTACACAATGAGCAGGCAAGCGAGTACCAACGTCAAATCGAACAAGCGAAAGCAGACTTGCACTGCAAGGAACAAGAGTTGGAAGAACTCACGAACGTGCTTATTGAAGACGCAGAGGAGAAAGGCGGTTTCTCAAAGCACATTGAGGACTACTACCAAGAGAACGGAGTTACCAGTGACTTGCTCAACATCTGCAACGCATTGTACGCAAAGGCACTCAACAACGCAAGCGATGAGCAGAAAAAGGAATGGTTGACAAACCTCAAAGGCGTATGCGACGAAGATAGTGCGAGACTTTTCTTGAACGCATACTGCGAGGACACCGAGTTGGCTTTCATTGCCACGTTCTTGAAAATGTAGAATTTGAGACTACAACTAAGCGAAACCCGACTGCCTTAAT
>AUXO016128824.1_pt1 | contig 11751 bp, 12 predicted proteins | sample 768731 | NCBI WGS metagenome assembly AUXO01 (sample SAMN02715735, study PRJNA202380) | gut metagenome | biome: sheep rumen | host: Ovis aries | place: New Zealand: Palmerston North | reverse complement strand
GGCGGCGTAACGAAGCGTGAAACAGAAGGAGATGACTGGAAATGCTCGGAGCTATTGTTGGCGATATCGTTGGTTCTGTTTATGAGCGGCACAATATCAAAACAAAAGAATTCCCCTTGTTCCGGGAGGACTGCCGTTTTACGGATGATACGGTCATGACCTGCGCTGTTGCAGAGGCGGTCATGAATGGCGGAAAGAGAGATGATTTCATCGACGCCATGAAGAAATACGGCCGGATGTATCCGCATGCGGGATATGGCGGAAAATTCCGCACATGGCTGCTCTCGGAGGACCGTGAGCCGTACAACAGTTTTGGCAACGGTTCCGCAATGCGTGTCTCGCCCTGCGCCTGGAATATGGACTGCGGTTTCTGCGCGAGAACGGGGCTGTGGCCGTCCAACGGACGGGCTGTGGCAAGGCTGTCTGCCGAGGTTACACATAACCATCCGGAGGGCATCATAGGTGCAATGGCAACAGCGGATGCGATCTTCCTGAGCCGTTATTATTTCGGCGGTTACTGCGGTGACTATGAAGAGCCGATCAATCATGATCCGGAAGAATGCAAGAAACGCATCAAAGAGCATATAGAACAGGAGTATGGATACGATCTTTCCAAAACGCTCGACGAGATCCGCCCTTCCTATGGCTTTGATGCCACCTGCCAGGGCTCCGTACCGCAGGCCATTATCGCATTCCTGGAAAGTACCGATTTTGAGGATGCCATCCGGAACGCGATTTCCCTGGGCGGGGACAGCGATACCATTGCTGCCATTGCGGGCAGCATAGCGGAGCCTGCCTACGGTATTCCGAAATGGATTAAAGACAAAGCAATCTCTTACCTGGATGAGCCTCTGAGAGATGTACTGCGAAGGTGGAGGAAATTCATCAGGAACTGAATATATCCGGGTATAATTGCTGAGACAGAGGCAAAAGATTGGATAGCCGAAATGAAAACAGGCACTTCCAGGTGATTATTGATTCACGGGAGGTGCCTGTTTTTATGGATTCCGCCATAACTGAATCATTGCATTACCTGTAATACAGCATCAGCGGGATTATCACCGCAGCCAGTACCAGAATCCACCCTGCGGCCAGCATGACTGCATGCTTTTTTTCGGCATGAAACCGGACAAAGCCAACCCGATCAGCAAGTGAACATTGATTGATGTAAGCCGCCGACGAGGCGGCTTTTTCATGGCCGGGTACCGGCTGTTTGCCATTTACATCAAAAGCTCTGTAAGAAAAGGTTAACAGCTGCGCACCGGATAACGTACACACGGGAACCGACATCGGTATCCGCTTTTACAATGTCCTGTACTGATGCGGGGTATACCCGGTCATTTTTTTAAAAACAACAATAAAATAACTTTCTGAGCAGAATCCCAGCTGGCTGCTGATTTCCGAAGATGTTTGCCGGCTGGTTTTCAGCATCTGTCTGCGTAAGCCGCAAGCTCCTCCAGGGAAAAACGGACAAACAGGTGATCTGCTATATAGGCGCATGCTCTTCTGACCGGCAATGAATAAGAACTGTCGGACTTTCCTTTTTTTACGAGTTCTGTATAAGCGATAATTGTCTGCGACATTCCTTCCATATATTCTTCAGCAGATGACATTTTCCTGTGTGTCAGTTTCTCGAGCAGTCTGCCTGCTTCGGAATAGGAGGATAATGCTCCGAGTGCGATCGTGTAAGCTGATACGCAGTTATACTGATAGCCTGTGCTGAGATAACCGGGGATTCGGTTAAGACTCTGCAGAAATTCCTTCCATGTGTCGGAACGCACGAACTGCCGAGCCAGATCGACATTCCCGCTTCGTATGATTTCTGCAGAAATCATACGAAGCGGGAATGTCGATAAAAAAGGTATCCATATTTTCGTGCGTATCTGTACTGATCAGATTGGAATAATCATAATAATTGTTGTTGAACCTGTTCATTAGTCTTCTCCGCAAAGCGACCATATATTAATACAAATAACCATTTAATTATATTATTGCCGGCGGGAAAAATCTATACTTTCTTTAGGAAGATTAAGATTAAGATTCATCGTGACAGCCGGATGCAGAACCTGTTGTAAGAAGTGGAATACGAATTGAATGAGCATATTGTCAGCAGCAGGAACAATGTTTATGCGATATGATTCTGATGGAGAAAAGCCGATCCGTGTACCCCCGGGATCTCCACGCAGGTCGTCAGGATTCCGTTCGCGGCATCGACCTTTACCGTCCGCTTTCCCCGGCACCGGGAGAGCACGGAATCTACGATGCGCAGTCCGAGACCGTGACCGGGTTCCGCTTTGCCGGAAAGGAAGGATATGCTTTTTCCTTTTGGAATACTGTTCTGAATCATCAGGAGCAGTCCGTTCCCGGCCTGTTCCATCTTCAGGCAGAGGGAACGATCGCGCTCGGGCAGCGGTTCGTTGGCCTCCCTGCCGTTTTCCAGCAGATTCTGCAGGATCAGACAGAGGTCCTCTTCGGCTGGCAGCAAGGCGGGATCACTGATCGATATCCGTAATGAAAAGGGGATCTTTTCCTGCCTGCACTGCCGGTGCTTCAAGGCGAGAATGGATTGCATGAGAGGAAGCGCAGGCAGAGAAGGAACCGGAGATTCCGGATCTGCCGGCAGATCCGCATCGCCTGAAGCGGTGTATTCGATTGCCTGCAGGATCCCGGCAGCATCGTGCCTGAACCGCCGGATCTCCTCGGTCCGTTCCGTCAGTGAACGGCTGTAGAGCCGGGCTGTCTCTGCCGCAGATGCCAGTATACGGTTCTCTTCCTCCAATGATTCGCAGAAACGAAAGGCGGCCGCCATCAGATAGAGCAGGCCGATCAACACAAAGATCACAAATATGATTCTCACTGGCGTACCTCCGTCATGACCCGGACAGTCAGCTGCCCGTTTTCCTGTTTTTCTTCCATGAAATCGTGCGGTCCGAAAAGAGTGTTCTGCAGACGCAGTGCCGGAAAGGCAGTCCGTCCGGTTCCGTTGATCTGCAGGCGGATCAGAAGCTGGTTGCAGCGGTGCCGGATCTGCAGACGGATGATCGGAGAAGCGGTTCGTCCCGTATCACCTGCACATACCTGCTGCACCCAGTGAAGCAGTGCGCTGCCAAGCTCTGCCGCCTGTCCGCTTGCTTCCTGCGGAACAGAAGCCTGAAAATCCGCACCGATCCCCTGGCCTGCAAACAGATCCGCAAAAAAGGACAGGACCGTATCCAATGCAGGATCCGCACTGTATCTGCCGCAGCGGAGCTTCTCCAGAACAGCCTGCATTTCAGTCAGATAGGTCTGCATTTCAGCTGTGGATCTGCCGGTATCTGTCTGCAGACGGGAAGCAGTTTCCGACAGGAACTGCTGTTGGGAAGCCAGCTCTGCTGTCTGCGTCCGGATCATCAGATCATAAGCATCAGCCAGCGCTGCCTGATGCCGGAGCGATATCCTTCGCTGCAGTTCCCCGGGAATACGGAGACTGAGATAGATGCCGGCGCTAAACATCAAAACGGCCATCACCGCCAGAGAGACCAGATGAGAGGTCGTGAAGGTATCGATATCTGTGATCTGCGAAAGAGAAAGCGAAGAGATCAGCAGGATGATCCCGGAGGCAGCCAGCCGTCTCCGCCTGAAACTGTATTGGCCAAGCCGGCGCAGATACGGTCTGACCGGGTGGAGAAGGAGAAGAAAAAGGAGCGGCGCTGCGATGATGACAGGGACCGCAACAACAGGATCCTTCCCGATCAAGTTTGCCTGCCAGGTATATCCGGATACGATGTTTACCATGGCAGAGGCTATGATAAACGCGCTGCCGCAGAAGATATCGGAAAGCAGCGCGACACAGCCGATCTGCAGGAAATCCCCTTTCCAGGTGTAATAGAGTACAGCATAGGAAGCGACGGCTGTCGTCAGAATGAAAAAGATATGAAGGCCGTTGACCGGTATACCTGATAAAGAAAGAGCATCCGCATTCTCAAAAAAGACGAGCAGGATCGTTTTGATGCCGAAATACCATGTCCAGAGGGTAATGCCATGACGTCTGTCAAAGGCGGTATCCATGATCAGGATGTTCATGAAAAAAGAAATCAGAGACTGCGTGGATCGGAGTATGATAAGACCAAAAATCTGCATCGCATTGTCCTCCGCCTATACGGTGATGCTTTCCGCCCAGGCCATCCAGGCTGCGCGGAAGGATCTGCTGTAGCCGCGGCTGATCAGGATCTCGGAACCATCCTCCAGGAGAATGCTTTTTGCATAGATCTCCGAGACGCGGGTCAGATTGACGATATAGCTGTTGTGACAGCGCGCGAAGGAGCCGGCAGGCAGCTTTGCAGCGAGCTCCGGGATGCGGGAACGGGTATGGTAAGAAGAATTGACAGTCACGATGCGGGTCATTCTGGTCTGGCGTTCCAGATAGAGGATATCCCCGCAGCGGAGGGTCACGATATGTCCGTCCGCTGCCGTTAGAGAAAGCTTCGTTTCCCGGTTGTTCCGGATGGCAGCCAGCTTCGAGAAGATCTCAGGAAGCCGCTCTTCGAACTGCGGCTTCAGAACATACCAGATATGATCCGTCTGGTAGACGTCCAGAGCGTAATGCAGGTAATTGGTGAGATAAACGATCTGACAGGCCGGGAATCGTTCATTCAGCTGCCCCGCAAGCCCGATCCCGTCCGGAGAGGTACCGAATTCGATGTCCAGAAAAGCCAGATCCGGCGCGGCAGTCTGCGGCTTTATCCCGGCAGCGGTTTTGCTTCCCGTCAGTTCTGCAAGTGTGCTGTCAGCATTCTCGTAGCAGTGGAGACTGATCTTCCTGTCCGCCTTCTGGTCCGCAAATCTCTGCAGGATCTGTCCGGCTGTCTGCAGCCAGTCTTTGTCATCATCGACGATTATGATATTGATCTCTCTCATGTGCCGCGCTGCCTCCTTCCGTGTTCATTATTATAACCGTTTCCATGGAAACTGCAAAGCAGTCGGGAACGTTCGGGATGCGCAGAATATGTCTGATTCACTGCAGTTTTTGTTCGATTCACTGCAGTTTTTGTATGATGCATTGAGAAGGGTTCGCTGAAACTTTATACTGATTGCATAACGAAGCCGGGCGGTCCGGGCAGCGGAAGACCCGGCAGATGAACAGTATAAAGAGGTGAAGACGATGAAGAAAGCAGTGTGCACAGTATGGCTCCCTATGATCTTTCTTCTGCTCGGAATGCTCTTCCTGCCCGGGAAGGCTTTCGCAGCGGAAGTGACCGGTGAGGTCAGTGACAGAGATGTTGCCTGGACTTTCAAAGACGGTACGCTGACGATCGAAGGGACAGCGATGATCGGCTGGTCGGGAACCGACAGCTCCAGTACCCGGAGCGGCTCCGGATGGTGGGATGATGAAGGATCCGGCGTGGAGAAAGAGGAGATCAAAAAGGTTGTGATCTGTGATGGAATTCCGAAGATCGGCGGCATGTCCTTCTTAAGCTGCACAAATCTGGAAGAAGTTACGGTGCCGGAGTCTGTAAAATCGATTGGATTCCGGGCTTTCCGGGGCTGCACAAGTCTGCAGGGGATCACGCTGACAAATGTGACGACGATCGACAAAGGTGCTTTCTATGACTGTTCTTCCCTTGCCTATGCGAAACTGCCTGCCATCAGAACGATCAGCACACAGGCGTTTTTTAACTGCTCTGCGCTTGGCAGCGTGGATCTCGGATCGAATACCGGTATCAGTATCGGTGAGAAAGCATTCTCCGGCTGCCAGATCAAAAGCCTTACGCTGTCGGCAGGCGTAAAGCTCGCAGCATACAGTTTGCTGGGCTGCGATAAAATTATTTTCGCGGGAGATCCGGGAACGATCGAGAGCAATGCGCTTTCTCATATTAGCAAAGTGGAATTTACGGATGCGTTTACCGTGATCCCTAATTCCATGTTCAGCGGTTGCAGAAATCTGCAGTCTGTGGAGATCTCCGGCGGTGTGACGGAAATCGGAAAGTATGCTTTCAGCCGCTGCGACAGTCTGGCGGAAGTCGTGATTTCGAAAAATGTTGCTTCGATCGGCGATTTTGCTTTCAGCGGCTGTACGGAACTGGCAAATGTATTTTATACCGGAACGGAAGCCGAATGGAACGCAATCAGCGCGGATCGCTCGTGTAATACTTATCTCTTTGGTGCATGCGTGTATTACGGCACTGATCATATGCCGGAGGATGTAACTGCTTCCGGAACATGCGGCTCGTACATTCGATGGCAGATCAGGGACGGCGTCATGACGATCAGCGGGACCGGGACGGATTTCGTCCAGCAGTCCAATACCTGGAAAAAGCTTTCTTTTTCCAAAGTAGAGATTACGGCACCGATCACGGAACTTGGGGATTATTCTTTTTATAATTGCGAAGGTCTGAAGACAGCTGTGCTGCCGCAGACGGTCAAAAAGATCGGCGCGTATGCATTCCAGGGTACACACCTCTCGCAGATCAACCTTCCGGAGGGGCTTGAGACGATCGGCGATGCTGCCTTTTCCGGCAGCTTCTACGGCAGGATGCATCTTCCTTCCACGCTGAAAAGTCTGGGGGAAAATGTCTTCTGGTTCTGCGGGCTTACGGAAATCAATATCCCGAAGAACCTGACGGAACTGGATTTCGCAGATGATTTTCTGGACGGATGCTACGGTTTGGAAAAGATATCCGTTGATGCCGGAAATCCTGCCTACGACAGCAGAGATAACTGCAATGCGGTCATCGACAGCAAGACCGGCAGGATTGTTTATGCAACGGATAATACGAAAATACCGTTAGGAGTGACCGGCATAAATGACTATGCTTATAGAAATACAAATGAGATGGCATTGAAGGAGGTCGAGATCCCTGCTTCGGTCACTTATATCGGATATGGTTTTGAAGGCGCTTATCTGAAACGGCTTTACTATGCCGGGACAGAAGCACAGTGGAAAAATGTAACATATTATTTCGATGATGACCGGACGAGAGTGATCTGCGGAGGCACAAAGGCGCAGACAGAAGCGGCCTGTGAGAAGGTCGTGAAACAGTTTGAGGTGCTGGGATATGAAATAACTGCGGATAATTATAAACAGTTCGAGGCGGCGTTTAAAAACTTCCGGGCACTGACAGCATCGCAGCAGGCCTATATCCTGTGCGATGATTACCCCAGAACAAGCAGCGGGTTCACCATGTCGGTATATGACACGCCGGAAGACCTGGAAAAAGAGATCGCTGCGGCAAAGGCCGGCGGTACGGGAAAGACGGAAAATACTGGGGATGCGGATAAAGAAGCGGAAACGGATTCGGAGGAGAATCCGAAAGAGAATCCAAAGACCGCAGAGGATCCGCAGAACAGCCCGAAAACGGTGACCGCCGCCAGTTATAAACAGGCGAAGGCAGCAGCGCAGAAGCTGAAAGTGAAATCCTTCAGGGTGAAGGCACAGAAAGGAAAGAAGGCAAAGCTTACCTGGAAGGTCCAGAAAAAAGCATCCGGCTATCAGGTGCAGTACAGCCGGAAGAAGAATTTTAAGAAAGCGAAGAAGCTGACCGTAAAACGCGCTAAAAAGAAAACCGTGACTGCAAAGAAGCTGACCGCGAAGAAGATGTGGTACTTCCGGATCCGGCCGTATTCCGTCATCAGGAATACCAAAGGAAAGAATACGATAGTATATGGGAAGTGGACGAAGGCAGTCAGAATAAAAGCAAAAGCATAAGGATGTGTGGCCGCACCGGGAACGGTGCGGTTTTTTGCGTGGGACAGCCCTCCTTCAGGCTATGACGGCGGAATGAGAGCATTACGATCGCCGCGCTTTCTTTCCTGATGTTCTTCTCTGTTGTGATCTGGTATGTCAGGAAGTAATGGATCAGTAAATGAGGGCGAAGGCTTATAACGTCAATTCTATTTCGATCATGTATTTCACAAAATCTGCCGCAGCCCGAAGAGGTTCCTTTGGCAGCGCCGCGACAACAACTCGTTCGGCAGGAGGATCCAGAGGCCGGATACAAATGCCCTCCGGCTGATTCTGCAGAGAAAGGCCGGGGACAACCGTGATGCCGAGTTCCTTTGACACCATTTTCAGAAGTGTCGTATCGTCATCCGTTTCTACCCGGATGATCTGGCATCCCGCTCGCGAAGCTTCGCTTCATCCCATGCGTAAGAACTGAAGGTCACAGGTGATTCCAGAACCGTATAACCGGAGAGAGCATCAATATGGATGTTCTCTTGACGCTGATATCAAACAGGACATCTGGATGGTGTTTTCTGTAACCGGCAATCACTTCGGGAAGCCAGCTGTTGCTGATGCTGGAGAAGGCGCCAAGACGGATCGGAAGAGCTCTGCCCGTAGCGATCAGATCGGCTTCTACAAATTCAGCAGTCATCACTGAAGCTGGGATTGACAGAGTCAGCCGGATAAAGATCCGGCTGCATTTTATCTGAAGTCAGTCCGGCGCAGACCGGATGGGAACAGGAGGACAGTTATGGCAAGTATCGGGCAATTTGCGATATGGCAGATATTATTGCAGGTGGAGCGGCAGGTCTTTTTTTCCAGGTTCCCGACAGATGCATTCCGCAGGCTGATGATCACCGTGTGCGGGCTGGCCTTTTTTGTAATCGGCATAGCCGTCTTTCTTACATTTGTAATGTGAATCCGTCGACATTAAGCGTCGTTGTCAATCGACAGTTCGGCTATGCAAAGACAGTTTAGCGAGAAATTGCCAAAAACATGAATCCAATGGTCATATTTATATAAGTGGTTTGTAAAGCTGATTTTTGTGACAGCAGCACAATAATCAGCTTTGTTTTTGTCTGAGCGTCTGTTGTCGTCCCATTGAATCTGTTTTATGATGATATCAAACCTATCAGAAGCTGACGGAGATACACCTGCAGCATCGAATATCCAGGAGGCGCATTGAATATGAGAAAAACAAAGATTATCTGTACGATCGGACCAGCCAGCGAAGATCCGGCCGTGCTGCGAGAACTGTGTCTGGCCGGAATGAATGTCGCCAGGCTGAATTTCTCGCATGGTACCCATGAGGAACACCTGAAAAAGATCCGGACCATCAAGGCTGTACGGGAAGAACTGGATCTGCCCGTGGCCATCATGCTGGATACCAAGGGCCCGGAATATCGGATCGGGACTTTCCGGGAAGGGAAGATCCGGCTGGAGGATGGGGCTGATTTTACCTTTACAACCCGGGACATAGCGGGAGATGAGCATATCGTATCGGTCAGCTACAAAGGACTGGCCGGGGAGCTGGATCCCGGAGACAGAGTACTTGTGAACAACGGTCTGGTCATTTTCGAGGTACAGAGCATAGAAGGAACGGAGATTCACTGCCGGGTGATCAACGGCGGCGTGCTCTCAGACCGCAAGAGCATGAGCTTTCCGGGCAAGGTCATGCATCAGGTTTACCTGAGCGGGCAGGATAAGGCCGATCTGCTGTTCGGCATCGAAAATGATGTGGATTATATCGCAGCATCCTTTGTATCCTGTAAACAGGATCTCGTGGATCTGAAGGAATTTCTGAAGGCGCACGGCGGAGAGGAGATCGACGTTATCGCCAAGATCGAAAATCAGTCCGGTGTGGACAATATCGATGAAATCTGCACTGCCTGCGAAGGAATCATGGTGGCCCGCGGTGATCTGGGCGTAGAAGTACCTTTTGCGGAGCTGCCTGCGATTCAGAAATATCTGATCGAAGAATGCCGCATGCGCGGCAAGCGCGTCATTACGGCCACGGAGATGCTGGAGAGCATGATCACGAATCCAAGACCCACAAGGGCGGAAATCAGCGACGTGGCCAATGCTGTTTACGACGGTACCAGCGCCGTCATGCTTTCCGGGGAATCGGCAGCGGGCAGATTCCCGGTGGAATCTGTGCGCGTGATGAGTGAAATCGCCGAAGAAACGGAACGGCACATCGATTATACCGGACATTTCCGGAACCGTGCCTTCGAGATCCACAGCAGGGTGGACGCCATCTCCCACGCAGCCTGCACGATGGCGGTGGATCTGAACGCAAAGGCGATCGTGGTAACCTCTTTAAGCGGCCTGACGGTGCGCATGGTATCCCGTTTCCGGGTTCCGATCACCATCCTTGGACTGGCGACCCGGAAGAAGGCCTGGTATAAGCTGTCCCTCTCCTGGGGTGTGGTACCGGTGCTTACCGAACAGTTCCCGAACATGGAGGTGCTGAACTTCTATGCACTGCGGGCAGCCAGAGATGTGCTCAGGCTGGACGCGGGAGATACTGTCGTCATGACCGGCGGCAACACGAACGGGGAGAGCGGCAACACGAATGTGATCCGGATCGAGACTGTGTAACCTGCTGCAGACGGAGATATCAGGGGACTTCAGAATTGAAACATAAGATCAGAGTCATAGCTGAAACGGAAAAGATCATGAAGAAACTGACCGGCGCCCTTTCGGCTGTTGTCTCCAGGCTGATGAATGTTACGGGGAAGGATGCCGGAGGAGCTGCTGCAGTACGCGCTGACGGATATGATTATTGAGAAAGAGGATGATCGGCGCTTCCCATGAGTTCAATCAGGGGGATAAAACAAAAGAATTTCTGCTGTTTGGCAAAGGATCTGTTTGTACCGATGACAGTGTGATGAGCATTGCGGTGGCGGAGGCGCTGCTGGATGCCAGAGAGAAGGGCGCTGAAATGGACGGGGCGGCAGTTAAGAAGATGCTTGACGCTTCGATGTGACGCTGGGGAAATAAATATCCGAATGCAGGCTATGGCAGAAGATTCAGCTGGTGGCTGGAGAATCCATGTATTGGCCCTTATGGAAGCTATGGAAACGGATCCGCTATGCGTGTATCTGCAGCAGGATGGCTATACAGCAGTTTTGAAACCACCAGAAAAATGGCGAGATGGACTGCCGAGTTTGCACACAACCATCCGGAGGGAATCAAGGGCGCAGAAGCAACGGCCAGTGCGATCTTCAAGGCAAGAAACCATTCGGATAAGGAAGAAATCTGCGATTACATTGTGCGTGAATTCGGTTATGACCTTAGCTGCACTTGCGATGAGATCCGGCCGGGATACCATCATGTGGAAAGCTGTCAGGAAACAGTGCCGGAAGCTGTTACGGCATTTCTGGAGGGAAATGATTTTGAGGATGTGATCCGGACGGCAGTATCCTTGGGCGGAGACTACGACACTCTGACCTGTATCGCCGGCAGTATTGCGGAAGTTTTTATGGCGTCCCGATCGGTATGATCGCAGAATGCAAGAGCCGTATGGAAGAGGATATGCGGGCGGTCATGGATCATTTTGATAAGGCAGTCAGCAGGTGCCGGAGCCATACTGCAGACAGCCTTGACAATGAAGAACTGGTCACAGCTATGAGATCCGCCCATGAAGACAATCCAAAGAGGCATTTTTAAAGGTGTTGAATCTGTTGGCAAAGAGGATCGCCGAAAGAGGCGAAATTATTCTGACGGTTCAGATGCCTCAGGCTGTTTTCAATATGCTCGGAGATCTGAACAATATCAAGGTCGGAGACACGGTGACTTCTACTGAAGAAATCCGTATGAAGCATTAGACACTTACCGACAATGACGGCGGGGTCTGGTATGTGGCATTTACCGATTATGAGGAAGCCGGAAGGGGTGAAGCATCTTCCTCGGTCAATTAAAAGCTTAAACAGCTTGTCTTTGAAGCAGCATATAAAAGATGCTGTTCTGAATGAACATATGCTGCATATGGGAGGGATGTTCTAAATAAAGGACGGCACCATTGAAAAATAGCTGGCGCATTCTCGTGA
>AUXO014944068.1_pt1 | contig 11751 bp, 12 predicted proteins | sample 768731 | NCBI WGS metagenome assembly AUXO01 (sample SAMN02715735, study PRJNA202380) | gut metagenome | biome: sheep rumen | host: Ovis aries | place: New Zealand: Palmerston North | reverse complement strand
GTGAAAACATCCATCATCGCATTATTAGATGTCAATTGTTCATTATATTTTGCGCGTTCATATTCAGATTCAGCCGCACGAACACCATACATATTTGCAAAACCTGCAAACAATGGCATAGATGCACGAATTCCGATAGACCCCGACATTTTATTTGTATCTGGTTCAAATACACCCGGCAATTTTTCTTCGTTCCAAGACACACCCGCCGATGCAGATATAGACGGCAAATTTTTCAAGAACGCAGCATTTCTTTTATGCCACGCAGCATCTTTTTGTGCTGTTGCCTTTAATAAATCAGGTCTTTTTTCACGCGCAACTTTTATTAATTCATCTATGCTTTCACTTTCTGCATCTGTTCCGAAACTAGACGGCATATCGGCAATTTTTATATCTTGGTCTGCTGGGAAAGATAATTTATTTAACAATGTCGCCTTGGTTATTTCACGGTTGTTTTTTGCACGCTCTAATGTTAATTGCGAATTTGCCAATGTGGTTTCAGCCTTGTACACATCTGCCTTTGCCACAACACCAGCCTTGAATTTTTTACTGGCGGTGTTATATGCTGTTTGCGCAACTGACAACGCAGATTCCGCAACACGAACATCAGCATCCGCGTTTAATAATTCATAATAAGAACCAACCAAACCATAAACAAAATTCTGCACCGTATCGCTGAAATCAAAACCAGCGGCACGGTATGTTGCCAACATTTGATTTAATTCTGATGTTCTTTTTCCAAAATCAAAAATCAAATAAGACGCAGATAACGATGCACCGTATCCCCAATCATAATCTTTTACCTTTGCATCTTTTGGTTGTGAAAAATTTTTGTTTGCAGATACAGATGCAGACAACGACGGTAAATAACTTGAATACGCAGCATTTTTATTAAATCTAGCAGATTGCAAAGATGCATACGCCGCCGCAGTTTGCGGATTACGACACAATCCTAATTTAATAACATCCTGCAAAGATTGTTCATTTTCCGGCATAGTACGAATCGTTGCACAATCATCCTTGCCGTATGACAAAGCTGGCAGAAAAAGTGCCAAAATCATGAACAATTTTTTCATAAAAACTCCTACAACATATTTATGATTAGTATCCTATCAAAAAAAATATATATTGCGCAATTATTTTTTGTTTTTCCCAACAAAAAAATTGTACATATTTTGTGCTTGTTTATTTTGCTTAAACAAACTAGAATACAAAGTATGAGAAAAAGACTAGCTATCTTTACAATTTTGTTTGCATGCATAACATTACCTGTTTTCAGCGCATTGCCTGACCGTTTTATAAACAGCAGTTTGTATGCACAACAATATCCACAAACAATAAATAAAAAAATGTCTCAAACGACAAAGGGTACAACATACGCAACTGGTAATACAAACACCCAAAATCAAATGGGAAAACGTCGTGTTGTTCAAAGAAAAAATCTTGCACGTGCGGCAGCTACAACAAACCAAATAAAAACAGTTCAGCAAACACAACCAACCCAGCGTCGTGTTGTCCAACGTCCGAACACTGTTCGCGCTGCTGGTGTAAATAATACAAAAAGAACAATCGCAACACCAAATACAAATTCACCGCGTTTAAACAACAATTCAAAACGCAATGTTGTTGCACGCGCATCGAAACGGGCAAATGCAACAATTCGTTCTACTTCGAATGTGCGTTCAACAAATTCAACAGTGAATAAATCTGCTTTGTCTTCACAACATTGTTTTGCAAGTTATAAAGAATGTATGGAAGATTATTGTAAACGCGAAGACACACCGTATAATCGTTGTTTTTGCAGTGCAAAATTGGCACAAATTGATTCAAGATACCAACCAAAAATAGATTCTTTAATCCAACAAATTATCAGATTAAAATATAATAATTCAGAAGCTACCAGTGATGAAATCAAAGCTTATTGGGATAAAACCGTTGGAACATACACCGGCACAAACCCATGGGTGAATATAGACAACGCATTGAACATCAAATGGGCAGATGCAGAAATTCGTATTCGTGGTCAAAACGCATTTAATATTGGACATCAATATTGTGTGAACTTCTTGCGTGCGTGTTCTTCTATGGCGTCAAATTTACGCGACGCCTATAAATCAGAAATAACACGCGATTGTGCAACATATGAATCAAGTCTGCAGAAAATTCAAACTGCAGCAGAAAGTGTTATAGAGAGTTATCATGATTAAATTTATGGGCGCGGCATACAGCCGAGGTGCTACGGCACGTGTTATTAATGGCGGTCCTGCATTGGCACCAAAAAAAGTTCAAGAAATGTTTCCAAATGCAGAATGGAATATTGTCGTTGCTGATGAAATCAGTGATGAAGAATGTCTGCATATGCGTGATCGTTTTGGTGATGCGTTTAATATGCATAAAAAAATATATGCAAACACACCTTCTGAAAAACACATTTTTATTGGTGGCGACCACAGCGTGAATTTTTCACATTTTGCAGCGATTGCTGACCAATATGCAGATGAAGATTTATGTATGGTGTATTTTGATGCACACCTTGATATTCATACACCTGAATCTTCTGTACGCGAAGCAACTGGTTCCCCACACGGAACAAATGTCAGACATTTGCTGGGCGAAGGCGATGAACGTTGGTTGTCATTACAACATAAAAAACCTGCGTTAAAGAAAGAAAATTTATTCTTTGTAGGAACCCGTTCTTTTGAACCATCTGAAATAAAATATGTGAAAGATAATAATATTTTCTATCGCACACCGGCACAATTACAAACACGACAAGATTGGGAAACAGTTATCAATGAAATCCGTAATCGCATCGGAAATAAAAAATTTATTGTGTCTTTTGATTTTGATGGAATTGATGCGAAAGATTTTACAGATGTTTGGGTACCAGAACCAAATGGTTTATCGCTTGATTTTGCAAGATATTTTATAGACAGATTTCATGATGCATTAAATTTTGAATTTGTTGAATACGCTGTATCTGGCGACAAACATTGTGCAGATGTTGTTCGTGAACTTATCGGCAAATTGGTGGAAAAGATTTCTTAAAATATTTATCAAATATTTCTATATCTTTGTTTTGTATCAATTCTTTGATTTCTGATTGTTGATCATATGTCAGGTTTAATTTGTTATCTCTGATATATTCAAGGAAGAATAATTCCATTGCTTCATAGAAATAATATTTATCAAAATTATTTTTCAATTTTGCATATTCATATTTTATTTGATACAAATTTTCTGTGTTGATTTTACGATACCATTTACGACCATTATAAGATAAATATCCATAATCCAATCTGTATGTATCCCCATAATCAACACGCACACCGTTTATGAAATTATCACGGCAAGCCTGTCTTTCTGAACGACTGGTTTCAAAAATACGATTTTTATAGCCTGAAATAGAATATTCTTTTTTGTTTATCCATTTGGAAAGCAAATATTCATATCCATTTAATTTTGCCATATAGACAGGATTATTTTCCCTTGGTTCGGCTTTATTTGCACAAAAAGCAGTCGGAATTTCATAATCTGCACCGTGTTTATTCCATTCCCTTTTTACACGTCTATTCATTGGTTTATAAATCTTTAATGCATATTCAGCACCTATTTCAGGAAAAGATATCTTATAAACATCACCGAACGACCCACCCCATGTTTCAGAAACATTCATAAAATATTTATTTGGTTCACTGGTTTTTAAAATACAATATGTATTAAATATTTTGCCAATTTCTTGTAAACTATAAACACTGTGCTTATGTTTGCTTAATTTACGAGAATTAGAAACAACCAATCTGTCCAACGCATTAAAAAATTCTTTTGTCTTTTTACCCCTGTCATCTTTATCAACCAATTGTAATAATTCTGGTGGCAACATACCAATATGACAATCAACATCACACATATTTATAATGGGCAAAATATTTCCTTCTAGTCCATATTTGCTGGCATATTTTGTCAAAGATGTGTGTTCGATTTTTTTAGCTCCAATGCGGTATAAAAATTTATCAAAATCAATTTTGCGTATAAATTTACCCAAGGCAGAATATCCAACCTTGCGCATCTTTAATTGAAAATAATTTTTTATTTTTTCTTCCATAACTATATAATTATAGACAAAAATATAATATTGTCAATTATTTTTACATCTTAAATTATGTCTATAAATGTTTCGCGCCAAATCATCGCTTATAACATCCCAATCCCCCGCCCGACCATATATTATATCACAATCACACATTTTATTGTTTGATTGTGTATTCATTGTGCAAGATGCGACGAATATCACCAACCCCAGTTTTATACACTTTTTCATTTATTATCCTTTCTTGTTGTTTATTTGTTTTGACCTGATTTATTTGTTGGCGAATATTGTCTATTTCACATTTTGATTTGCCAACATTTAACCCATAAAAATAAAAAACGGTGCACAGCGCACCAAACAAAGCAAATATATATATTTTATTCATAACAATTTCCCTTTAACAAAAAACCGCCATAACGGCGGTTTTTATTTTCAAGATTCTTTAAAATTATTGATTCATAGAATTAAAGAAATCGTCATTTGTTTTTGTTAAACGCAATTTATCAAGCAAGAATTCCATTGCCTCCAATGTTCCCATTGGATTGATAATACGGCGTAAAACATACATTTTTGACAAGACATCTTTTGAAACCAACAAATCTTCTTTTCTGGTTCCAGATTTTGTGATGTCAATTGCAGGATAAACACGTTTATCTGACAATTTTCTGTCTAATATAATTTCGCTGTTTCCTGTTCCTTTGAATTCTTCAAAAACAACTTCGTCCATCTTGGAACCCGTATCAATCAAAGCGGTTGCGATAATTGTCAAAGAACCACCACCTTCGATATTACGAGCAGCACCAAAGAAACGTTTTGGTCGTTGCAAAGCATATGCGTCAACACCACCTGTTAAAACCTTTCCACTGGATGGAACAACGGTGTTATATGCACGTCCCAAACGTGTAATAGAATCGAGCAAGATAACAACATCTTGACCTGCTTCGACAAGACGTTTTGCTTTTTCGATAACCATTTCAGCAACTTGAATATGACGGGTTGCAGGTTCATCAAATGTAGAAGAAATAACTTCACCACGAACACTGCGTTGCATATCTGTCACTTCTTCTGGACGTTCATCAATCAACAACACAATCAATTTCACATCTGGATAATTTGTAGCAATTGAATGTGCAATATTTTGCAACATGATTGTTTTACCAGTTCTTGGTGGCGCAACGATTAAAGAACGTTGTCCCTTTCCAGTTGGGGAAATCAAATCAATAACACGAGCGGACAAATTGCGTCCTTTGTCTGTATCATTTTCGACTTCCATTTTCAATTTTTCATCTGGATACAATGGCGTCATATCGTCAAAAGAAATACGATGACGCAATTTTTCAGGATCATCACCATTAACCCGTTCAATTGTTTCCAATGCAAAATAACGCTCAGATTCATTTTGAGGGGCTTGAATTTGTCCTTCTACATAATCACCTGTTTTCAAACCATATTTTTTAATCAACGCAGGAGAAACATATAAATCATCTGGACCTGCTAAATAATTACTTTCTGGTGCGCGCAAGAAACCGAAACCTTCCTGCATACGTTCAAGAACACCATCACCTATCAAAGTAATGTTTTTATCAGCCGCATAAACACGCATAACTGCGAAACGCAACTGTTGTACATTTAACTGAGAAGGATTTTCAATCCCCATATCTTCTGCCATTTTCAACAATTGTTGTGGCGTTTTTGCTTTTAATTCATTTACGTGCATAAAAAAACCTTTTTTGGAAATTTGAAACCAAGGAACCCTGATTTATTGTTTATATTTTATTAAATTTTAGAGAAAAAGTCAAGAAATTCGATAGAAAAAAGGCCCGATACCAGATTCAATCAGGCCCGATAAAACATTTATTATTAAGCGGCAGTTTTTTCGTTTTGAGTATTTAACATCTTTACATCAACGCCCAAAGAAGCGAATTTACCCATGATATCTACCTTCTTTTGGCCTTTTTTGAAATTTTCCACCATGTTGGCAGAATTCAAGCTTTCTGTCACTTTCTTATAAGTATTAGTTGTGTTAGCCATACTATCACCTTTTAACTTTTCTATCTACTTTTGACAAATAATACACTAATAAATATTTTTGTCAAGTATTTTGTCAATTATTTTTCACAATCTTCGCATTCATCAATTTCAGTATATTTTTCAACTAAAATTGGTGTTGGCTTTGGTTCTTCCTCGAAAGAAGTTTCTTTGACAACACGAACACGACGGTTTTCAGCATTTGGTGTGTTGTTTGGTGTTTGGACTTTCAGGTCTTCTTCACCAGCAGATACAGCAATAATTTGAGAAGATGGGATACCCGCATCTATCAACATTTTTTGGACTGCTTCTGCACGACGACCACCCAACGCATAATTGTAAGAATTTGACCCAGCAGTATCAGTATGACCAACAACAGAAACCTTTACATTTTTATTTGCTTGTGTTGTTTCAGCCAATTTTCTGATAATTTCATCATATTCAGGTTTAATGATAGCCTTGTCAAAATCAAATCTGATTTCAAAGATTTCTTCCATGACACGTTGTTGTGGTTCTAATGGAATCTGTTGAACCTTGATAATTGTTTTTTCTTCGCTTGGTGCTGGTTGTTGATTATTATCCAATTCATCAAGTCTTTTATTAATTTTTGCCAATTCATCGCGCATTTCCAACATCATATTGATAAATTCATCCCTTTTAACATATTCTTCACCAACGGCTGGGATTTCTTTTGTTACTGGAACTTCTTTTGTAACGGTTGTTGTTGCGCTGCGGCTTTCATCTGTGCTTTCTTCACCACCATAAATTGTTTGGTTAATAACCATAGGTGGTTGTTGAGGAACAGGTTCTCTCTTGATTAAATTTTCAGGTATATTTACATTATTAACAATAACCACACCTTCGCGGGTTCTTGTTGAACCAGACATCGCATTCAAACGATATGTTTCTGGATAATACTTTTCTGTTACTTCCGTTGGTTTAATTGTTTGAGATTTAACGTGTGTTGGTGTAACAACCCTGCCTTCTGCACAATCTTGCAAAGCCTGAATTGAAGCTTTAAATCTTTGCTTACATTCCGCGGCAGTTGCATTTTGATTTGTTGCAGCTGCACTTATCCAACAGTCAAATTTAGCCTGAGATTCTGCGGCTAATTTTGGTTGTTCATCAGCAGCATCACTTTGCAATTGTGTCATCAAATTATTATATGCGTTAAAGATTTCAAATCTTTCGCCCTCTGAATCTATTTCCCAATTATCTAAACTTTCAGGGAAAGGTCTTTCGCCAGAAAATGCACCCACAGCCTTTTGTGCAAATAATTCAGCAACATCTGGATAATTACTTGTTCTGGCATTAAATATTGCATACGAACGATAATTCATAGCCAATTGATTCAAGAAAGAATCATGATGTGGTGCATCATCAACATTTAAACGTTCAATATAATCAACGGTTGGTGTATCGTATTCTTCCATATATTCGCCATTATCGTACATACCGGCACACCCCGCCATCAAAGCGCAAGCACACAATGCCAACACAGATACATAACGTTTATTTTTCATGATTAATCCCTTTCCTTGTTTTAATATCAAGATAATTATATATATTTTTGCAAATTGAGTAAAGTAAAAAAGAACACAAAAAATGTTTTTTTACAATTATTTATCTAAAAACTGTCCCAAGGTTGGCAACATCGCCCCACCCAGAGATTGTAAATTGCCACTGCCACCCATCGCAGACACAGCTTCTATAACAGAACTTGTTCCAGCCGCACCGGTTGTTTGACCGACACTGCCCAATGTTTGTGTTAAAAATCCACCCCACAATTGACGTTTTGCAGCTGTGATTTTTGAAGGCGCACAACGTTCAGATTTTTCAATTAATTTTGCAACTTTTGTTGCTTCTTGTTTTGTTAAATCTTCTTCACCGAAAGGAATCTTTACAAAAATATCATATAAATTATGTTCTATTCTGCATTTTTTTGCATTGTTTTCTTCACAGATTTTCACAGAACTTGCCTTTGGATAATTTTCCCAAATCATACCTTGATCAGATTCACTTGAAAATGTAAGATAACAATCTTTTTTACCATCAGAATAAAATTCCATAAAATCTTTATATATTGAATCAGAAGAATTATCGCCACCTTCACTTAATCTGCATGGTTCACCCAATCCAGACACAGCCTCACTTGCAGATGTATCACCAACCTTTGCCCATTCTTTGACCAAATTATTTACAGTATTCAATTCATCAGATGTTGGAGTGCATTCCGCATCCAGCTGTTGTTGTTGAGCACTTAACGACTTTACAGAACCGACCAAGCCCATAACCGTTGGCAACAAACTGGTTGCTGATTCCATTTTATCAGCTTTCTTTGCAGATACAGCCGCCGCCTTTTTAACCGTGACGGCACCCTGCGACATCACAGGAATCGCAGCCATAAACGCAATCATAAAAACAGACAGTATTTTTTTCATTCTCTCTTTCGGGTATATTATAACACAAATTTTTGATTAGATAAATATAAAAATTGCATTTTTCTTTTCAAAATATTAAAGTATTAATCATGGCTCAAGATCACAGAAACTTCATCATCATATCAAAACACAGACGATTAACTCGTCTCTGGCAGTTTTTCTTTACTGGATGGGGATTAATAATGGTTGCTGTGTTGGTAGCGGCTTCTTTGTTCACAAAACAAATTTTATGGACACCAATAACAGCTATCAATATGAAAGATGTTGTTTCAAACCAATTTAAAATGACGAATGCGTCTTTTGCAGGAACAGATAAAGACAACAACCCTTTTAAAATTCATGCAGATATTGGTTATCAACAATACAATAAACCAAATATTGTTTTCCTTGAAAAGCCATCTGGAAAAATTACCCGTACAACAAAAGACGGCAAGGTAACCGATAATATCACCGCATCTAAGGGACAGTTTAATCATAAAACAAGAATTTTAACATTGACTGGAAACGTCCGTGTGAATTCCAGCAATGGCGATAAATTTTTAACAGAAGAAATGGTGTTGCAATTATGAAAAAATCTGTATTAAGAGTTGAACATTTATCAAAAAATTATGGCAAACGCATTGTTTTGCGTGATATTTCTTTGATTGCCAATCAGGGCGAATCTGTCGGTTTATTGGGACCAAATGGGGCTGGAAAAACGACTGCTTTTTATTGTATTACCGGACAATTATCTGCAACCAGCGGTCAAATATTTTTAAATTCCCAAGATATTACACACCTGCCATTTTATCAACGTTCAAGATTACACATTGGATATTTACCACAAGAAAACAGCGTGTTTCGTGGTTTATCTGTGGAAGATAATATTATGTCTATATTGGAAGTCGTTGAACCGAATCGCAAAAAACGCGAAGAAAAATTAAACGCATTGCTTGACGAATTTTCCATTACTTTTTTGAGAAAAAGTCCGGCAACCGCATTATCTGGTGGCGAACGCCGTCGTGTTGAAATTGCTCGTGCATTGGCAAACGACCCTAAATTTATATTGCTGGACGAACCTTTTGCAGGTATCGATCCAATCGCGGTAAATGAAATTCGTGAAATGGTATCTAAATTAAAGAACCGTGGTTTGGGCGTTATTATAACCGACCACAATGTTCGTGAAACATTGGGTATCACAGACAGAAGCTATGTTTTACATGACGGAAAAATCTTGAAACATGGAACATCTGATGAAATCGTCCAAGACGAAATGGTAAAAAAAGTTTATCTGGGCGAAAATTTCACAATGTAAAAATCACAAATTTTAACGAAGGTAAAAAAAGGAGAAAGTAAAAACTATGTTTACTATTGAAAAAATTCATGCGCGTCAAATTATGGATTCACGCGGAAACCCAACAATTGAATGTGATATAACATTAAACGACGGTTCTTTTGGTCGTGCATCTGTTCCATCTGGTGCATCCACTGGTTCTTTTGAAGCTTTGGAATTAAGAGACGGCGGAAACACATATATGGGCAAAGGCGTATCCAAGGCCGTTTCAAATGTAAATGAAATAATCGCACCTGCTTTGATTGGAATGGATGCAGAACAACAATCTGAAATTGATGAAAAAATGTTGGCTCTGGACGGCACACAAAACAAAGACAAATTGGGTGCAAACGCAATATTATCTGTGTCATTAGCGGTTGCTCATGCGGTTGCAAATGCAAAACACATACCTCTTTATAAACATATTGCAAATATTTATGGAAATGAAAATCCATGCGTTTTGCCACGTCCAATGATGAATATTGTTAACGGTGGTGCACATGCTGATAATGGTTTGGACGCACAAGAATTTATGATTATTCCAAATGGCGCCAAAAACGAACAAGAAGCGATTCGTATCGGTTCTGAAATTTTTCATCATTTAAAATCTATTTTGAAAAAATCTGGACACGGAACAAATGTTGGCGACGAAGGTGGCTTTGCGCCAAACTTTAACACCTGTCATGAAGCATTGGATACAATTGTATCTGCAATAAAAGACGCAGGATACAAACCAGGCGAAGAAGTTTCAATTGGATTAGATGTTGCGTCATCTGAATTTTACGAAGACGGTGTTTATAAATTCGAAGGACAACAAAAAACATCTGCTGAAATGATTGAATTTTATAAAGATTTGATTTCACAATATCCTGTCATTTCAATTGAAGACGGCATTGCCGAAGAAGATTGGTCTGGGTGGAAATCTTTGACTGAAACAATTGGCAACAAATGTCAATTGGTTGGCGACGATTTATTCGTCACAAACCCAATTCGCTTACAGAAAGGAATCGAAAATGGTGTTGCAAATGCAATTCTTATCAAAGTAAATCAAATTGGTTCTTTGACTGAAACTTTGCGTGCAATCAAAATGGCAAAAGATGCTAATTATGGTGTTATTATTTCCCACCGCAGTGGTGAAACAGAAGACACAACAATCGCAGATTTAGCCGTCGCTACAAATGCAGGACAAATCAAAACAGGTTCTATGTCTCGCACAGACCGTATGGCAAAATATAACCAATTATTAAGAATCGAAGAAGAATTGGGAACATCTGCAAAATACGGATTAAAATAAGTCAAAAACATATACGTTCAATCAAAAATTATTTGATTGAACGTATAAAAAACAATGTTATAATCACAAAAAATTTAGGCAGTCAAAATGTTATTCGGTATAAATATTTTGTTGATTATAAAATATATACTCGCAGCTGTTATATTAGTCTGCATTTTTTTATTACCTTCATATCTGGCTGCTGTAAATTCTAAATCTAAATATGACAATATGCGCGTCCGTGTCAGCTCTTGGCTGTTTGGTGGATTTTTCATAGGTTGGATATTCGCCCTGTTCGTATCTGCAAAGAAATAAATTTATTTCTTTTCGTCTTCTTTGTCATTTAATCTGACAACCTGATTTGGATTATTTTTCAATAATTCAATTTTAGAATCCAATTTCTTTCTGTATTCCATAAACAGTGGTTTATTTTTAGCATCCAGATTTTCTATTGCTGGCAATTTCACAGTCATCGGATTTACATGAACACCATTTTTGATAACTTCATAATGCAAATGTGGACCGGTTGACAACCCTGTTGAACCAGAATAACCGATAATTTGTCCCTGACGAACAACAGTTCCTACATTAACACCTTTTGCAAATT
>AUXO014992858.1_pt1 | contig 11752 bp, 11 predicted proteins | sample 768731 | NCBI WGS metagenome assembly AUXO01 (sample SAMN02715735, study PRJNA202380) | gut metagenome | biome: sheep rumen | host: Ovis aries | place: New Zealand: Palmerston North | reverse complement strand
AAGCTATTGGGCTTTTCGTGAGCAAAAATCTGATAACGACTCTTGTTGGCATCGATGATTCTCACCCCACGACTACCACTGCCATTTACAATCTTAATGCATATAGGCTTCTCAGGATAGCCCATATACTTCATACCTTCTATAAAATCCTCAACACTATGAACGCCATAATAACGAGGCACAGGAATACCAGCCTTTTCTAAAGCCTGATAGGTATGCAGTTTATTGTTTGAAATTGCCACGGACTCCATGTTTGATACAGACAAACGCACACCTAATGCCTCAAACTCAGACTTGCGGGCTACTACGGCTTCTACCTCTGCTGATACATTTGGGAAATAGACATCTACCTTCTCCTTATTACAGATGTCAAGTACTATCTCACAGAAACTTGGGTCATTGGCAGCAGGAACCTGATAGAATGCATCAACCATGAACTTTGCGCTTGGATCGCTGGTCATATCAATACCAACAACCTTAATCTTTCGTTCACCATTATTACGCAAACATTTAATCATTCCAGGCATTGATGGTGAGCTACTCGCCGACATCAATACCGTAATATCTTTCAACATAATCTTAGAATCTATAAGTTTGAAATATATCTTCGTAAGTTTCTTTTCTCTTTATTTCTTCAATGCTTCCATCTGCCTTGATGGCCACCATTGCGCAACATGGCTGTATAAACGGTGGTTTATATACCACAGAATATCCGCCCACATTCCGGAACTCCACCACATCACCAACCTTTAATGCCTCTGGAAAGTTCTTAAACAGTGTGTCTTGCTCAAGACAAGTAAAACCTGTAATATCAATTGGTGTCTTTGAAAGCTCCCCTTCGCCTACTTCGTAATGAGTATAAGGCACCTTCATCATCATGGCTGTTTCGCCAGCCTCATGGATGTCACAATCACACACAGCAATGTTTCTGCCCACGATCTCCTTCAAACCAGTAATAGTTGTGATAAGTGACATATAGCGAGATACCACAGTAGTTCCTGGTTCCGTCACCAGCAAAGGTTTTACGTCAGAATCAGCATAGTGCTTTGCCATGGTTCCTGCTACCGCCTCTGCATACTCTTCGTATGATGGCACATCAATGGTGAACTGATCCTTAAGATAGCCCTCCATATCAGCAAACATGCCGCTACCAAGGTCTATGAACTCTGGTACTCCATCGATATAACGGTCAGCAGCTTCCAAAATTTGGTCTATACGCTCCTGCCATGCAGATAAGTAACGAGCACGGCTCACATGCATGTGAAGGCCAACGAGTTTTACATTACTCTGTTTTTTTAGCATTGCAACAACACGCTCCATCTGTGGACTACCAGCCTCAATACCGAATCGCGATACAAATCCAATATCAATTCTTGCAGTAATACGGATATTTACCTTAAAAGTCTTATCCTGATGTTGCTGGGCTAATGTAACAACGCGCTTTGCTTCATCTTCATTGTCGATATTAAGAATACCACCTTTGAGTAAATGATTTTCTAACATCGGACCCTTGCATGGCCCATTATATATAATCTTGCTATGCTCATACCCACACTGCAATGCCACCCACATCTCCATATCGCTCACAACTTCAGCATAGCCGCCAAGCCGCTTAACCAATTTACAAATATGGGGGGTATAGTTGGTCTTATATGAATAGCCAGGGTTATAATTGGGATAATACGCCCTCATAGCCCGACACAGATGCTCATAGTTCTCAACGAACTCTGCATCATGGAAGACATACAAAGGACTTCCGTATTCCTTAATTAATTTCTTAACATCAACCATCGTTATGAGTTTTCTAACAACATTGTTCTGTTATTCAAGAATGCTTGTTTAAACTTAACTGCATCAAATTTCTCCAAAACTTCCTGATAAGCATTGTCACAAAGAACTTTATAATCTTCTTCACTCAACTGAAGAGCTTTCAGCATAGATTTCTTTAAGCTCACAGCCGACTTCACTTCACATACTAAACCATTAAAACCATCGTGAATGAGGTCAGTAGGCCCTTTGATGTTACTGATAATAGAAGGCACGCCCATAGCAGCCGCTTCAAGTACAGTCATGCCAAATCCCTCGCGATAGCTTGGCAGCATCATATAATCGAAAACTGCAAAATACTTTGCCGCATTGGGTACTGAACCCACATAGATAATATTCTCTTGCGTCAAAGATCTTTGATAAAAATCTTGATTCAACCTCCCCACTTCCTCAGTCGGGCCAACTATCATCAGCAGGCTTTCTGGGTCATTGATAGCCATAAAAGCTTCTAAGAGTTCGTTAATTCCTTTCTCTGGTACGACGCGGCCTACATAGCCAAACACCTTTCGATACTTTCGTGTATCATATTTCTCTGCAATTTCATCGGCCCACTCTTTTTTCTTCTTGATGTCGTATTTTACCATATCTGCACCACAAGCACTACCATTAAAAAGAACACTTCCTTTTTTCTCTGAATAAAGTCCTTCTTCTAATGAAAATTTAAGATTCGCTTTACTGTCTGGTTGTACGCTTGTTGAAAACATACATGTCACTTTTTCCGCAGTCTTATAGAACCACAACTTTAAACCAGAAAAATCAGTATAAGAAATGCCCCACTGACAATAAACACGGACAGGGACTCTTGCCATCCATCCTGCTATGCATGAATAAAGGGCTGCATTCGATGTGGCATACTGAATGACATCAAAACGTTCTTTTCTAAAAATCTTATACAACCGCCAAACGGTTTTTGCGACCTCCCAAGGAGAAACATTACCCCACTTGATATCAACAGGTATATAAATGACTGGACCCAACATTTCTTTTGTTAGCATCTCCGTAGGCTGGCTGATAGCATAGGGCTTCCAACCATGCTCTGCAACGTACTTGAAATTCTCAAGCATGAACGCTTTAATCGTGATGGGCTGCGTTGTAAGCCCACATATTTTCTTTTTATTTTCCATTATGCCATAATTTATCAATAATTCTTTGTGGTAAAAGGCCTAGAATCAATGGCTTTACAATAAACAAGTATCGTCTTGGTCCAATACCCATTGCCTTGAACCCCTTTGCTCTAATTCTTGCTTCATCAACTCTGACTGAGAAGGAATCCTTTTTTTTGTTTTCTTTTTTAAAGCAACGATAATAATAAGTTATATCTTTAATGTTACACCCCTTTCCGCCTGCAGCATATATTCTCATAAATAGATCATAATCTTGACCTCTTCTCGTTTCTTTAGAAATACGGTATCCATTCACTCTTTCTAAGATTGATTTTCTAAACAAAGTCGTTGCATGGGAAAACGGAAGCGTAAACAAGAAATCCTTAGCTGTAGGAAACTCTTTCTTTGGAATAAAATCTACCCTTTCACCATCTTCATAAAACCGCTGAATACCCGTCGAAACAAAATCTATGTCAGGATTATTGTCAAGTACTGCTACCTGCTTTTCTATTCTGTCCTCAGATATGTAGTCATCCGCATCAAGAATTGCCAAATAATCATACTTAGCAACCTTAATACAATTATTCCTAGACTGTGCTGCCCCCGAATTCTTCTCGTTTTTCAGAAATACGATCTGACCTTCGTTAGCAAATTTTTGAAGCACCCCAGCAGTCCCATCTGTGGAACAGTCATCGCATACAATTATCTCTATTCTTCCTTTATATGTTTGTTTTTGTATGCTCTGCAAACACTCGTCAATATAAGGTTTGCAATTAAAAGAAGCTATTATAAAAGATACACCGTTGTTTTTCATTTTCTTGCTATTTTTGAGTAAATACCATACAAAGTGTTTACGCTATGAACAATGTCGTATCCACTCTCTATAAAGCATTTCCTAATAGTATCTTTATCAACAAAATTCTTTGGTGCGAAGATTGCCTTTTCCCATTCTATTAAAGCATCTTCTGTTATAGGAATAAAACAAGCAGATCCCACCCCTGTATCAACATCTCTATCTATTGTATCAGAAAAACAAACATTCTTCACAACAGCCTGTGCCTCTATGCCACTAACTGGTAGTCCTTCATGAAGTGACGGAAGAATAAAAGTATCAAATATGTGCAAATATACTGGAATATTTGTTTGAACACCTTCAAACTTTATGTTATTAATAATACCCATCATTCTCGCTTTCTCCTCTATTGACTCCTTTAATTCTCCTCCTCCAATAAGAACTAAAAGAGTATTAGGATGTTTCTTGAGTAAATAATTAAATATTTTCAGTATATATTCATGGTTTTTGGGTGGACAAAATAGACCTACATGCCCTATAACAAATCTATTACCGACCTCTAATTTCCGCCTTAATTGTTCTATATCGTATGAGGATACACTCATAAACTTATCTAATGAGATAGCATTATGAATAACTCTAAAATGAGACTTTTCACCAAAACAATACTTACAGGCATTTACTCCACAACCTAACAAATAATCTCCATAATGACGCGAAAGCCATCGAAACAAAGGCATAAAACGTTTATGAGAAGCATTTACACATCTTGTCGTATGAGCATGGCAGATTACTGGTCCATGATAATAAATTTTACATAACATCGCGGTAAGGCCCGTCAAATGCCCGTCATGAGTGTGTACTATATCGTATTGATTCTCAGTAAGTACATACTTTAACTGTCTCAAATATTTTATCAGTCCAACTTTACCAATACTTTGTAAATAGTAAATATTTGACCCTTTTTCCTTTAGATCTTTATGGAATACTTCTTCTTTTCCATGAGTAACAAAATCAAAAACTATTTGATCTCTATCCATGTAACTATAATAATTAAGAAGAAACTGCGCTACACCTCCATATCCTAATGTAGGCAATATTTGTAAAACACGAATTTGTTTATATTCCATTTTTTGTATTTTTAATTACTTTAATAACTCTCCCTGGATTTCCGACTACAACAGAAAAAGGTGGAACATCTTTAACAACTACACTACCAGCCCCTATTATACTTCCTCGCCCCACTCTAATAGGCCCTAAAATCAAAGCATTTGCACCAATCTCAACATTATCTTCGATTACTGGCAAAACTGTAATGCCACTTCTTCCACCAATGGTGACATTTTGACCTATTTTACAATTATCCCCAATAATGGCTTCAGGATGAATAACCACACCTAATGCATTATGTGCAAATTTACAATTCCTACCTATTTTTACCTGGGCAGGGATGTCACAGCTAAAAACAATTCTTAAAAAAACTTCAATTAGCCTTCTGTAAAAACGGCATTTTGAGTTATGCATTTTTAAATAACAACCGTATACTCTATTCATATTGGATATTCTTTTTCTTTACTATTGCATGGACGCTTAGTCCAATAATGAACATTAGAGGGAGCATTGTATAAAGATAAGAGCTAGAAAATAGCAATTGAATCCACGTCTTTAAAATCTGAGCGATTATAAGAAAAGAAAGAATTGTATAAGATGATTTTTTGATACCTTTAAAAGTTGTTTTCCAATATGAGATAAGTATCAAAAAAGCTATAGGAATTCCGAAATTTATACATAACTCGAGTATAATATTATGGACAAAAAATACTGTAGCGACAGTACGATCTGCACCAAAACCAATACCCGTGAGTGGAGACCTGGCTAAAAGGCCTAAGCCAATTTCCCACACATCATCACGACCATTAACTGAATCAACGTACCCGTTCGACATTTTTTCCAAAAGAGAACCTGATTCTAATTCAAGGCCTAAACCAAGAACTCTTTCTATTATTGAGGTAATAATTATATATGCAATAACTGACAAAACAGAAAGTCGAAATACGGTTTTCCCAACAGGACGTCCCTCACTTTTTTTACTCCAAAAATATAACATGCCCCAAGCCGACAACAACGCTAAGCCACAGCCACGCGCAGTAAACAAGGCGATTATTACTGAAGAAATAACAGCCTCTGCGAGTATTATCTTGTTGTTTTTAAAAATTGTAAAGTATGCTAAAATCAAATTTATTGTCAATCCCGTCATAAGATATCCAGTAAGCATCTCATCCATATGTAATACTGCATGATTAATCGGTTCAGTAATCAGAATCAGCGAATAAAAAGCAGATAGGATTGCTATATATTTAGTAAAGAGATTGATATTACACAATGTTAGTCCTATCACAAATCCTCCTAAACCATGAATAAGAAAGGGGCCTTCAAATTCATGCACGGTGCCAAACAAGTCAACCAGCCTCTCATATATAACGAGCACTATAAATACCCCTGCCATTATTATCATTGGTTTTTGATATGCTCTATTTTTAAGTACTGATAACAGCGAAATAATAGTCATCAAATACAAGCACCATACGCTGATCTTTCCACCGACACTTTCCATTCCATTGTAATTAAAAAAATTAATTATAACGCCATTAGAAAGTGTGAATGCAGCAAAAGCCGTTTCTATTTTATTCTTACTCCCCACCATCTTCAATACCATTTAAATATGTAATAACATTCTTGAATGCATATTTCCAATCACACTTATCTTGAGCAAATGTATACATTTCTTCAAAAACACTCTTATCTACAGATATTTTTTTATAAAAATCTACGACACGCTCAATATTTATAGGTGATTCATCGCTTGGGAATTGGAGAGCAAAACGACAACCATTAAAATGCTTTTCTGCCGACTGTGTTATAAATGGTAATTTTCTAGCACAAAACTCTCTAGATTTCAAACAATCAATAGTATCCATGCCGCTCCTATGTATTCCCAAAATAGAAATCCCCAAATCGGCTTGTTCGTATAATTCATCCAAAGATTCACCTAACACTGGGCCGACAAAAGTTACATATTGTTCCACATTAAGTTCCTTGGCAAGCTTCCTTAATGTATTCACTTCCTCACCAGGCCCTGCCAGAATTAACTTAACTGCCAAATCACGCTGTTGTCGGTAATACTCATGGAGCCCCTTTATAAATCTGTCGAATCCATGCCACCTTGCTATATTTGCCACAGAGAAGACAATTATACTCTTTTTGTTTGCTTCATATTCATGAGAACGTTTTTTAATTAAAGATACATCAATGCCATTTGTAATAGATATCACAGGTATCCCCCAAATACGATTAAAGCCATTATTGTTCACAATTCTTTCAATAGAAAACCTAAAAAAGAAAATCCCTAATGTCCCTATTGTAGAATTATATAGTTGAATAAGAGCTATCTTGAATTTACGAGTTTTAAGGTTTTGATATATAGTTAACCATCTTTGAGTCAATGGATATGTAGGTATTTCTAGCAAGCAATGAACTCCTTGTTTCTTAAGCTTACTATATAACATATGTGCAGCCATTGAAAAATTACTATACCTTGAATATAGCACGGAAACATTTTCGGCTATAACAAATTTTAGTAACTCAGCATAAGTTATATAACTGCGAAAAAACCTTACTTTATCTTTAGTTACAATTCTATGAATCTCTTCATCTTTTTCATTGAGAATTGTATAATTGCCTTCACCGTCTTGACAGGCTAAATATACAATATGGCCTTCTTTCCGCATTACATTGCATTGTGCTACAACTTTCTTTAAAACTCCAGATTCTGTAGGATTAGATTTTCGCACATTGCAGAAATATAATATTTTCATTACTCTGTATTATTTATTCATTGAAGTCATGTATTTGGACGCTATCGCCATCCACTTATTATTTATTATCTAACATCATAAGGAGCTGGGATTTAAGCAATTGTTTGACAACACAAATCTCATATTTTTTACAATAATCCTCAATATTGTATTCATATCGGTTTATAATCCGAAACACACCCTCTCTAAGACAATTTTCCAGATCAATAACATCACCAAAATTATATAAAAGCCCTATGTTATACGATTGCAATTCATTTGTGAATGGTTCAAAGTTCGGTGCAATAACAGGCTTCCCAGCAAAAAGAGCTTCTAACAAGGTGCCATTCGACCCACACGTTGACTCAGGTTCATCACATAGAATAACATAATCCGTTTCATTTAACAAATCTGCAAACTCATCATCAGAGAGAAAACGATTAATTCTCTTAACATTCTTCATACCGACCATTTCGTCTGATATAAGTTTGTCATAAACTGGGTCATTTTTACATCTTCCTGCAATTGTATAACATATACCATCCATATCTAGGCGTTTAAATGCCTGCAAGACATTTTCAACATGTTTACTTCTTCTCAAAGTCCCTATAGTAAGGAAACGGACCTTCGATTCATGCTCAAAACTATTGGAATGTAAAGAGCCATTATTTCCCTTATACAATCGTTCAGGTCTTACAATTATTCTATTACTATCAATACCAACTAATGTAGAAAACTCCTTTTTTATAATTTCATTAGATACTATTAACTTAACATTAGTATTTTCTATTATATTTTTTTTAAGCAAACGCAACGACCTCGATATAAGATCATTACCCTTACAGTCATCCAATAAGACATGGGCCCTTAATCCCCAAAGAAAATAGTTGGTGTCTTTATGAAGAAAATAAGTCCAAAGAACAGCTGTATATGAAGTTAATGAACCCAAATAAATATTTGCCGCTTTTTTATTAAGTTTAATGATAGCAAAAGCTGTGTATAACTCATAAATAAAACGAGCGAAATAAAACGAAAATGAATTGTTCTTTTTTTTAAATAGGATGGAATTCTTAATTAATGAAAATGGATTTAATCCAAGTAATATATTTTGCACTCCGTCAATAACGCAAAATTTATCTTCCTTAAAGACATTTGCGAAGGCAACTTTATAACCAATTTCATGTAGTACAAATCCCAATAAAGAGCAATCTTTATAATGATTTTCTATATGATAGGCATTTTCAAACAATACAAAGTCAAATTTCTTTGATGTCATTTTTGATTTTTTTTGATTCTAATAAAAAGTCTTCAAAACTCTTAAATACAGGGGCGCTATTTAAAAAGTCTTTAATTATTTCTTCCTCAATATCACCACTAATATTTGTGCGACAACCAGACATTTTAAGTGCATCAATGGTTCTTGGTACATAAAGAAACGGGAAACCCACTTCATTTGCGGTGGGCTCCCTATGCTTCTCGTTTCGAATGATATTTGCCAGAGTAAAAGCATCTCGGATTAAGCGTTCTTTCCGATGTTTATACATTTCATCCAAAGAACAAATAATTCTTGCCGGATTACCTGCAACAACCATATTATCCGGTACATCTTTAGTAACAACAGCTCCAGAACCAACAATACAATTATTACCGATTTTTACTCCAGGCATAATATAAGCGCCAATACCGATAAAACAATTATCACCAATTACAGTATAACCTCTACATTCATTATGCAAATCATGAAAAACTGGTCTAAAGACCGAAAAGGAAAAGTCATGTGTTAAGATAACCACATTTGCAGTGATTTTTACACCTTTGCCTATTTTCAACAAATATGGCCTTGTAGTATCTACAATATTTGTCTGAGGGGAAAAAATTTTGTCCTCTCCCCAACTTCAACCCCTACATTGCGTAAATAAGAAATATAAGTTTCATTATTATAGCGTTCTTTATAAAGAAAGATTCCTATCCTTCTAACGACAAATGATTTAAGTTTAGACAGAAACATTTTATTTTTCTTTAATATTTAGTTACAAATTTGCTTTAATACTTTACAAGGATTACCTCCTGCTATGCAATCTGCAGGTATGTCCTTTACAACGACAGAACCCGCAGCAATAACTGAACGAGCACCAATAGTTATACCTTTACCAATAATAACATTCGTGCCTATAAATACATCATCTTCTATTTTTACAGGTGCCGTTTTAGCCAAGTTACAATCCAAAGAAGGGTCTCTTCTATCTAAATAGCTTAATGAATGAAAGTTACTATCATATATCCTTGTTCCTCCACCTATATGCACATTATCTCCTAATGTTATGGATGTATTACTACAAATTATAGCACTTCCATTTATGCCCACATTATTGCCAATTTTTATAACCCCCTTTCCTCTACATACAATTCTACAATTACAATACCAAGAAGTATGGGAATAAGACCTTAATGCAACATTATTACCAATTAATATCTTTGCATTTTTACTACAAAAAACATCAGGGCAAGAATTAATTAAAATCAGATTCTTCCCCACTGAAATATTATATATTTTAATATAGTAATTGAACTTTGAATAATTCAACTTTGTACCAATTCTAAGCCGAACGGAATTAACTATTTTCCAATAATAATACAATGGTGAATACATATGATATTAATTTTGTGAAAGTTTTTTGTTTTTATAAAAGAATTGAAAACATTGAATAGGTGCAACAAGACAACCATTAACATTTGCTATGATAGAAGCTATCACAATAGAATATACACCTATTCCATTATTTGCCAATAATAAAAATGAACCAATATAAATAAATGGACTAATTATAGCTAATAGAGTTTGAATCTTAAGTTCCCCTGCTCCATTAAGAATTTGTACATAAAGACTACCACACAACCTTGTAATTGAACTAACCATAACCCAAAAAGATAGCCAAAATGGTATTTCTACCTTATCACCTAACCAAATGGAATAAACAGGCTCAGAAATAATAAGTAAAAAAACTGCAATGACCGAAAATAATAAAGAGAGTTTAGAAAATTTTTTAATAATGTTCCTGATCCATTCATAGTCTTTCTTTGTGACTGCATCAGTAACGGCGGCCCAAATTGGAGTTGTAAGTATCCCCCAAACCATAAATATCATTCCAAAATATCGATCCGCAATATTATAATTTGTTACATCTGTTGCTCCATAATGTCTGATAATTAAAAAACTGGCCATCTGGGTTTGAATCATGAACGCAATTTGGCAAATAAAAAACATGACACCAAGACGTAATAGAGAAGGAGCGACCTTGAAATCAACATATTTAAGTTCTGGCGATATTTGTTTATATCGTCCAGAATATAGTTTAATAGTATAGAAAATAATAACTAGCAATGGGGAAACACAAAGCCCAAGGCATAGATTCATCAAACTTCCCTTGGTAGTTAATGTAAGAACATAAATGATTATCAGAGATATTAATTGTTGCATAAATTGTCTGTACGATGCATCTGCCGGACGTTGATCAGCTTGTAAAACAATATTAATCGTAGAAAGTACAAAATTCAAACAGAAATAGGTAATTAAAATACCTACAACAGATGCTATACCCTGAGCACTCTCATCGGACAAATGTAGCAATGAAGCCCAATCAATAAAAGGCGTGGCTATAAGTACCACTATCATGATTGGCAAGAAGATTATTGTGAGTATAGCATACGTCGTACTTACATATTTTTTTGCCATCAACAAATCATGTTCAGCAAATGCTTGAGCAAGTTTATTCTTCAAACCATTATTAATTCCCACATCAAAAAAATGCACCCATGTTACCATTGAGCTAAGTGTCAACCATATGCCATAAGTTTCACTATTGACATAATCTAAAGTCATCGGTACCAACAAAAGGCTTATCATAATGGAACCACCTTTTAAAACAAACATGATTAAGATATTCTTCTTAATCTTTGCCGTACGCTCAGATCCTTGATTAAGGAAATTAATAAGTATTGATACAAATTTTTTCATTCACAATGAAGTGTTCCAAAAAGATTTGACCCAACTTAATAAAAAAGGTTGGTGAGGGGATAAAATGAGGGGGGAAGGCAGGGGCCGCGTTTCTGTTATCAATTATTTAAATATGTTCTTCTACACCACGGAAATGAACATTCAGTTCATGGAGATGTTC
>AUXO014899229.1_pt1 | contig 11753 bp, 7 predicted proteins | sample 768731 | NCBI WGS metagenome assembly AUXO01 (sample SAMN02715735, study PRJNA202380) | gut metagenome | biome: sheep rumen | host: Ovis aries | place: New Zealand: Palmerston North | reverse complement strand
AAAAGGCGCGTTTGGCCGTATTACAAAATAAAAATCAATATGATGCCAAAGGTTGTATCAGTGCGCTGGAAACATGTATGACTGATGATATGGTTTGTGGTTCAGATTATATGAAATGTTTGGATCCAACTAAAAGATATATAGATGAAAATGGTAATGTTGTTCTGGGACAAGATATTACGAATATTACAGATTTTATGGAAAACTTTAATAATGCAGCAATTGATAGTGCAAAGTTGTCCAGTGCAAATACCATAACTATCAACGAGACCACGTGTAAATCCGACAATAATAGAGATGGAACATGCGTTATGAAACACCTGTTAAATAAAATTGGAACAGGTTCAACTGTCAAAGATGGTGGTTTGTGTCGTGCGGTATTAGATAAATGTCAACAATACACTTATAATTTGTCAGGTAATAAATATAATGCATTTAATGATGTTGTTGTGAATTATATTCAACGCGCAATGGTAAGTATAAAATCAGCGCAACAACGTGTTATTTCAGATTATGCTTCCAGTTGTATGACGGACGTTGCATCATGTTATAATCAACAAGTTACCCAAGTTAATTCTTGGTCTTCGGTGGCATCGGTTTCCAGTATCAAAGGTGTTATGACCGGCGCATGTCGTAATGTTGCGCTGACTTGTGCTTATGCTGTATTTGCCAATATGTGCACAACCGGTGAAGCCAATGCAATGAATTGGGTAATGCATGTTGAAGATCCAACGCAATTAGATACTACACCGACCAATTGTACTCCATGCGATACGGAACATCAATCCACATGTATCGAGGGTATTTCTGAAATATTCTATCAATCATTATTGTGTCCAGAAAATTCCACATATAATTCTACTTGTGCGAATGCCGAGAATTCACCTGTCAATCGTTTGATAGAAGGCTGTGTGAATACACAATGTAAATGTAATTCTGGTTATACTTCTTGGAATGGTTCTTGCTTGTCCAGTTGCGCCAGTGACTATTATCGTGATGAATATGGTACATGCAAATCCTGTGATACAGATTGCAGTAGCAAGGCAGGTTTGCAAGATAAGGCAAACACTAATTCAGGCAGTAATAATGGTGGCACCAATAGCGGAACTGGTACAGAAGGTGGTGGCACAGAAGGCGGTGACGATAATACAGGCGGCAGTGGTAATACCGGTGGTGATAACACAGGTAACAGTAATGATACTGGTGGCGGTAGCGGCACAGGCGGTAACACAAGTGGCGGTAGCACAGGCAGTGGTGGTAGCACAGGTGACAGCACAACCATTGGTGATAGCACAGGTGATGGTGGCAATAGTGCGGCAATTGCTGGCCCGAAAGAAAATATGGAACCGTGATGGTAAGATATTAATAAAATTTAATCTTTTAATATTTTTTCCATAAAAGCATTATGATTGTCTATTTCTTCTTGGTGCGCTGGGAAGTGGCGCTCTGGGAAATTTGCACCAATTTTTGGATGTTTTAATAATGCTTCATGCTGTTGGGCGATTACATCATTTATATCTGGGGCAGGCGAAGTGTTTTCCAGTTCCAGAAATACTTTTGCTAAAATTTCAGCGTCAATCAAAGCACCGTGGGCATCAGCACGCGCAGTAAGTGGCACACCAAACCATTTTGCCAATGCATCTAAAGTGTATGCTTTTGGACCAAAAACACGATTGCGCGCAATAACAATGGAATCCAATTGTTGTTCTCGTGAAATTTGCGGTAAACCCAATTTGGTTAATTCAAAATTTATAAAAGGAAAGTCAAAATCAAATCCATTGTGTGCAACAACAGGACTGTCTTTGATAAAGTCTAAAAATTTTGGTGCAATCTCTGACATTTTTGGTTTGTCTTCCAGAAATGCATTTGAAATTTTATGAACCATATATGTTTCAGGTGGAATGATTTTACCTTCTGGATTTATATATTCGTGAAAAGTATTTTCTGTTAAAACACCGTCAACCAATTCAACCGCGCCAATTTCAATACAGCGGTCACCCCGAGTCCATTCAAATCCAGTCGTTTCAATATCAAAACATATAATTCTTGCCATAATTCCACCTTAAAAAATCTGATTGAGATAAACAAGTTTTTTGTATTATAATAAACCCGTGAAATTAAATCTAGAAAATCTTAACGAAGAACAAATTAAAGCCGTAAAACATACCGAAGGCCCATTATTAGTGTTGGCTGGGGCTGGAACTGGTAAAACACGAGTGTTGACAACCCGTATTGGGTATATTTTATCCCAAGGTCTGGCAAAACCATGGCAGGTTTTAGCACTGACTTTTACCAATAAAGCCGCAAACGAGATGAAAAACCGTATAGATGCAATGGGCGAGGGGGTATTTTATGCTCGGGACATTTGGTGTGGTACATTTCACTCGGTTTGCTTACGTATTTTGCGTTCAAATTATTCAGCCGCAGGATTGCGTCCAGACTTTTTGATTTATGGTGAAGATGACCAAAAATCAGTTGTAAAAAAAGTTTTGGCAGATATGAATGTTACAACAACGAAAAAGCCAGCTGAATATGTTGAAGAATTTTCCAGAAAGAAAGATAAAGGTTTGGTAAATACCGAAAGTACCGATAAGATTTTCAAGGCATATAATGAAGAATTAATGCGACTGGGGGCGATAGATTTTGGTGATATTATTTTATTAGTTTTGCGATTGTTTGAAAAAAATCCTGCAATTTTGGAACATTATCAAAACCAATTCAAATATATATTGGTTGATGAATTCCAAGACACTAATGCCGCGCAAATGCAGTTATTATCATATTTAACTCGCGATAAAGAAAATCCAAATATTTGTTGTGTTGGTGATGATGATCAATCTATTTATTCTTGGCGCGGTGCTGAAATTAAAAATATTTTAGATTTTGAAAAGAATTTTAATGGTGCAGAAATAATTAGACTGGAAACAAATTACCGCAGTACAGGGAATATACTGGGGGCGGCAAATTCTTTGATTCGCCATAACACAGGCAGATTGGGTAAGGATTTGAAAACTCTGGATACAGAATATGACGGTGAAAAAGTTTATGCTTTGACTGTAGCATCTGATTTAGATGAGGTTAAATTTATTGCTGATGCAATTGTTCAAAATGGACCAATATACAGCGATAAAACGATTTTAATTCGTTCTGGGGGGCTGTCACGGTTGTTTGAAGAAGAATTTGCACGGCGACAAATACCATATCGTTTAATTGGGGCAACCAAGTTCTATGACAGAATGGAAATACGCGATGCAATTGCATACATCAGGTTATTAGTGCATCCATTTGATGATATGTCTTTCTTGCGTATAATTGGAAAACCGCGCCGTGGCTTTGGTCCATCGGCTTTGGATAAAATTCGTGCCTGTGGCGAAAATTATATGGCTGGCTTGCGTGTTTGCCCGTTGACTGGAAAACAAAAGGTTGCGGCAGACGAATTTTTATCTGTGTTTGATTTTGATTGGGAAAATATGTCACCCAAAGATGCCGTCCAAAAAGTGTTGGATTCATCAGGTTATATAAAAATGTGGCAAGAATCCAAAGATCCAGATGCGTCTGACAGATTGGGTAATGTGCGTGAATTGGTAAATAGTGTTGTCGCAAAATATGACTCGTTAAATGATTTTTTGGAACAGGCAGCATTAATGATGACCGATGATAATGATGAACCTGATGTTATAAATAATAATAATGCGGTTACCATAATGACAATACATGCCGCCAAAGGATTAGAATTTGATAATGTGTTTTTACCCGGTGCCGAAGAAGGAATTTTCCCAAATGAAAAATCTATCCAAGACGGTTCCATCGAAGAAGAACGCCGTTTGGCATATGTTGCACTTACGCGCGCAAGAAAGGTGGTTGTTATAACAAATGCTGTGTCGCGTTTAATGTATGGTACGCGTCAATATAACGCCCCGAGTCGTTTTATAAGCGAAATAGATAATCAGTATTTATCTTTTGGTAATTCGCGCCCCAGCCCCAGACCGTATGTCGCAAATAATTATGTGAAAAATACAGCTGCGCCACGCAAAACATTGGTTGGTAAAATGGCAAAACACTCTGAATATGGTACAGGGGTTATCATCGAAGAAGGAACAGGAATTTTGACAATTGCATTTGGAGCGCGTGGTATCAAAAAAATCGCAAAAGATTTTGTAGAGGTTATCTAAGATAAACCCTAGTGCAAATCATTTTTTATTTGATTAATTAATTGATTGATTCCGTCACCTGTAATTATGCTGGTTGCAACGATGTGTGCCGAAGAACCTACATGTGCCTGCAAAGCATTCATGCGTAAGTTCAATGTAGCATCATCGATTGTATCTATTTTGCTTATAACTATTATTTCAGGTTTTGAATATAAATTACTATACGAATTTAGTTCGTTACGAATGTTTTTATATGAATATACCCAATCTGAATCATCAGCATCAATAACATGTATAAACAATTTCATGTGTTTCATATATTCAAGGTAATCTGATATAAGATTTGTGCCACTGATACCAGGAATATCACATAAAATGAAACCACCACTACTTGTATACATTACACCAAATTGCATATCTTTTGTAATTTGTGCTGGCGGATCTAACCGTTTGGAAATAATCGCAGAAAACAATGCGGTTTTTCCAGAATTTGGTAATCCCAGCAAAAATATGTCTGGGGATATTTCCTTGTCCGGATTTTGATTGTTTTGTTTGTTAGAAGAAGGATTGTTGCCAGATGAATTGCCACTGTTATTGGAATTACCTGAATTTGAAGATTTTCCACCTTTCCCTCGTATTTTTTTCCAATATTCTTTTGATATTGTCCATAGTCTTGTTACATCAGATTTTAATTGTGTTCCAAATCCAGCATCAAGTTTGCCACACCACTCTTCTGCCAAACTTTGTGATTTGCTTGCCAGATGGAAAATCAATAACAATATCAAAATTAAAATAATAACATCTTGTAAATCATGATATGTGTAATCTAACAATTGACCAGTTGTTGGATTTATGACAATGGTTAACAAAGATAAAGAAACACTGATAGTGATTGCTAAACAAATAAAATATATACATGCTTTTATCACACGATTGATTTGTTTTTTTAAATCTTCGGTTGTGAATATAGTTAAAAATGAATTAAATATATCACCAGCAACACCTTTGTAATTTGTTTTAGCGGTTGTTTCAGCAATAGCTGTAAATGGCAACAACAAGACACCTAAAAATAATTCTGCAATTACATCCAGTGAGATAAATAAAAACTTCCAAAGATTTTTTAATGCCAGATATATTATATATATACCAAATACAGCAGACAATAAACTGAAACCAACACCGGAAACAATCCATTGCCAACCTATTTTCATTATCGTCATAAAAAATGCAGACATTTGTGCGGGCAAACATAATAATTCAGCTGCAGATTCCGAAGATATTTTTACACTATCCAATGTTCCTGGGGCAAATCCTGCGCCGTTGGTGTGTGCCAAAGTATTTGCTGCATATTGTTTAATTGCCGCACAATTGTTTATTAAATGTTGCCCTGTTAAACTTGTAACACTATCCAGAATTGTTTGTGATATAAAAGTTCCTAATGATATAACAGGTCCCATAATTGTCATGAATATTTCGGCAATACCAGCATTCAGTATTGCTATCCATATAGCAATCCACATACCTTTTATTGCAATATTTTTGATACTCTTACTAACGTTTTCTTTGGCTAAAATTAAATTATAAGCCTCGAAAGATACCCAAAAAGCATACGCTATCAACATAAACAAAATAGCAAACCGCACCAAAGACATATCCAGTGCTTTCCCGACTTTGGACATACCACCAATAAAGGCTAATCCTATTTTTGCATCAAGTGGTACAAAATTATCGTTAATAACTGTGTCTTTTGGGCCAAAGTTATTCAGTTCATTTTTCATATTATCTTTGACCATCGTGATATTTTTTTCTGTTGCCCAGGTCCCATAATCACCGATATCATCACTTTCAGCAAAGCCAGGTGTCGCAATAAATAATGCGATGATAATAATACAAATCTTTCGAAATAGTTCGCGTATTTTTATCATGAAACGACACCATTATCCTTTAGAATTTTTGCAGCACCATCAAACCATTTTTTTGGTGCATGCCATGCCTTTTGCCCTAAATCATGTGCCCATTTGCCAATATCAAAACTTTCACCAGTACCAACATCGGCACCTTCACGTGGTATAGGTAATTTAACTTTTCCAGCAGGTAGTAATTTATCAATTTTTGGACTCAACACATAATAGTATAACAAGAATAAGCCAAACATAGATATTAAGAATGTCCATCCATCATCCATAAAATCAAATGCACCAGGATGTTGTTGTTCTACAATTGCCTTTTGTTCTTCGAAACAAGGCAAGAATAAATCTTTGTCAACCAAACCGTCAGAACCACGCGCAGCGGCTTCACAAGTTGCAAAAGTCTTCATAACCGCAGCAGCTCTTATATCTGTGTTGGCCTGTGAAGTATCGACAAGTAATGGTGGCAATATAGCTGTATAATTGTCGACTGGACCAGGAAAAGTCGCATCGGCACAAAAATATATAATTGAAAATAGTAATACAATTTTTAAGGATATTGCTACGATAGAAATAGCTGCCTTAAGAACAATTTCCCATGTTTTGCGGAATATTTTGGTGGCAAATTTCCATACCTGCTCGTATGCAGCAGCGGCGATTAAAAGTGGTAAAAATATAATAACAAAAACCACTTGGAATAATACGGAGAAAATCTGAAAGAATAAATCAAATTCCACTATCAAGAACGCTATTACCAATGTCAATCCGGCAATCCACGTCATCATGCCACCGCCCATTCCTAACCATGCATAATTCATCAAAGAAAAGCCACCCGCAGCACCAGCCAGCATGACAGAATATAAATTCCCCATAACGCACATAAATGATCCAGATACTGCCGCCATTGCCCCATTTAATTCAGTGGCACCTAAAATACCAGCACAATCTGCGGCTGAATTAACATTTGTTGCAGCCATTGATAAAGCGGAACCGACATATAAAATAGGGCTGATTAAAATTTCGGATACTGTTTTCAAAGCATCTGTTCCACCCATGCTTAATGCCCCGATAGCCGTTCCTGCAATCAAAATTCTTAAACCTAACTTCCATACAGGATCAAACCATGTCTTAAAATCTATATCATTGGCTTTATTAGAATAGGTTGCATTTTGTTTTGACTTTTCCCACACATATTTGATTGCAGATAAAAACATATAAATAGCAAAACCGCCAGCCATTAAAATCCAAAGATTATTGACAATGCCCGTCCAAAACATTTCGGATGCTGTCCCCAGTATATTTAATAAATCTACAACATATTTTCCCAAGAACATAGTACCAATATTTCCAACATCGCCATCGGCACCTATGGCATTCATAAAAGTATCCATGGAAGTGTATGTTAAAGAATCACCACCAATAGACGAAGACAAATACCAAATGCCCAACCACAGGGCAGCAACTATCCCTATTATCTTTAGTGCCAGTGAAATCCACATAAGTTTGTTCATTTGTTTTGCACCTTTAGATTATTTACTTTGTGGCCTTTTTTGTGATGATGGTCTTTGCTGTTCCCTTTACCTGGTTTATCATATTTTTTGTTGCTCTCATTACGCTGTCACCTAATGGTTCACCAACCTTATTATCGCTGGATGTCACACTAAACATCTGCAATATCATATTAGTAATTTTTGGAATATTATCATAGATAAATGTTAATACATATACCAAAACAACAACACTAGTCAAAGTTAAATCAGTTAAACCACTGTGTTCCAAATCCAAGTTATACACATCTCCACTCATCACTGCGTTCAGCAAAGCTTCAAAATTGTTCACTTCTCCATCTGGGTCAGCAAAGAATTTAACAATAATTATCAGTATAACAGTATAAGTAATTACAGCCACACCCAATGACACAATTGAACCAATAACATTTTTAATTTGATCTATGCCAACACCTTTGCCCAGTTGTTTTACCCACGATAACCAGTAAGGCATATCTTCATCTGAAACTTCTTTGAATGCCGATGTTACCAAAGATAAAGGGAAAAACATTGCGAACATAGCCATCGCAATTAACACATCTGCAAAATAACACAAGAACTTGAAAAACATTTTGAAGAAAGCGATGAATAGATAAATACCAATAAACACCAGTATAATGTGTTTAATCATGGCGCCAATTCCAAAAAACATAGACATAGAAAAACCTGCATCAATCATTGCTACGCCCAGTTTCATAAATGATTGAAACATCGTAATGGTTACCTTGGCAACATTTATGATAGAATCACGTAATTCTTTTCGGAAAATACCATTGCTGTCATCCATATCTGGGGCTTCGTATGTGACATGTTCTTCAATAATTTCTGGTGACATACTTAACATTGCGGCGGCGTATGTTTCAGTAACTTGTGCCACAGGTTCAAATGTGATGGTTGTTACAAAACGTGGTAACATTACACCCATACCAAAAAACGCCAATACAAAGATTGAATTTATAAATATAGGACGCAATGATTTACTAATCCATCCATCATTAAATCCTTGGGTCAGATTTTTCCACACTGCACCTAAAACATAGAAAGCAAAAATAACAAAGAACAAAATAGTGCAAATGCCTACCAAATTATCATAAACTGCTGCTGCCGCATTTGAAATAATTTGAAACATGCGATCAAATATAGGGCAAGACCAACATTGCACCGTGCTATCTATAAAAGATTGTCCCAGTTCTGTCATTATTTACCTATTTTTCCCCATACTTTTTTTATTTCCCCAGCTGTGCCCTTTGCAATTTGGACAGTTCTTTTGGCGTCATCTACGACCTTGTTGTATAATTTGGTTGAAGTATCACCAACATACTCGGTCAATTTTGTGCGGGTTGTTTCAAAAATTTTATTCATCAAAAAGAAAGTTAATAAACACGATAACCAAAGTACAGAATGACCACCAAACCCAACAGATGCATAACCCGAAGTTGGCATGTTAGAATATGCAACGCCCCCAGCGGCAGCAACAAATTCTGTGTTATTCCATTGGAATAGGGCAGATACCAATGCCAGATTTATGCATAATATGAAAGCACAAGCAATCATAGTAACTAAAATTTGCTTTAATGCCCCAATAATACCGGAAAACGCAGGCCAAATATCAAACCAACTGTCGTTCTTTTTGGCAACCCATGCAGCTACATTGAAAGGATATAAAATTAATGCCATACCAAAATCAAATATGGCTTGAATCATCAGTAATGCCATAAATATATTACATCCGGTAAATGTGATGATTAGTAAAATACCAGATATAATATTCATAAATCCTTGGCCACCATCGTGAGACATCAATGACATTAACGATTGCAAACCGTTAGATAAATATCTAAACCCACGTTTAATAACAGTATTATTTGCATGGGATAAAATATGAACAGGTTGTATTAAATAATTACAAGATTTTGAATCCAGCCACCCTTGTTCCAGTAAATTATTTGGACAATCTATTGTTTTTTGATTGTTGAAATTGACATCGGACGACATTTTTATAATTTCTGTTGTATAGATTGAACCGACACTCAAAAAAGGATTTATAACATTTCTGGCTATAAATTCTGGATGCATTGGTAATAACAATATAACAGCCACCAAAGCGCGTATTGATGGTTTTAAGACATTTTCTGCAATTTTCATTCCGCCAATATTTACAGTGTCCCCAGGTTTGAAACCAAATGTAGATAACCAAAATTTTGGCAAATATAATTTAATCAAATACAAGGCAATATAAAATGCCATAAATCCCCATACAAAAAAGTAAATTATTCCATTGTAATTGTCGCCAACAAAATATGCATAAGTTCCATTTGCGACAGTCATAAAGGCATCTAAAATAATAGGAACTAATTTAGAAATGTCCAAAGAATCAACATCCAATATTCCCCATCCAGCAAAAGCCATATTTGGCACCAATGCGCCAAATAACAAAGATAATCCGCACAAAAATTTTTTTACAAATTTCATTTCAAATAATTACTGCTATAATTATAGCACATTTTGATAAAAATATGTTATAATTAAAATATGAGTTGGTTGAAAAGATTTTGGATAACTTTTATATCATTTTTACCGTTCACAGCAGGTGCTATGTCCCCACTTGCAATTGGCGGAATTGTTTTTGGTGGCGGGATAATTGGTTATTCTATTTTTCGCAGTATATCGCCCGTAAATATATCTGATGCTTTAACTTTTTTTTCGACTTGTTGGTCATGTCAGTTGTTTTCAGATATTATTGGCAGATTGTCATCTATTTTGCCAACATTATATGATGCTTTGGGCAAAGTTATAATTCCATTAGCAGTGGCACTAACCGCTATATGGTTTACATGGGATTTGATACAAGTATATGTAAATCCAAAATTTAATGATAAACGTGTTGTTGATGGCAAAGCAGGAATGTTGGATGCGTGGTCAATCAGCGGAAAATTTGGAACACATTGTATCAAAGTTTTATTTATTGTTGCATTAATGGGGTTACCGTTGCCCAGAATGGTATCAACATATATGATTGAACCAATTTTTGATTTAGGTTTGTCTATGAATTATACAATGTCTGTAACAGATGCACGCCAAAATTATGCTAATTGCATAGTTGCAACTGCTATCGCAGATAGACAAAGTATAGCAATGGATGCACAAAAATCGTCCTTGAATGCTTTTGCACCACGATTTCGTCATAACCTGACATGTCAAATTGCGAATGTTCACCAAATGACAGGACTGGGGATGACGGTTGGTTGGACAATGTTAAATATGGCATTTAATTACGATTATATGCACAAGATTATGTGGGGTATTCCGATATTTCCGAATATTCCGATGTTAATTATGGGGGCAATATTATTGATGATATATTTTATGGCGTTATTACCGATACCGCTGTTCTTCTTGGAAATATTTATAAAATTATCAATAGATTTTATTTTTCTGCCGTTGACTTTTCTCAGTTGGTTGTTCAAGGATTGGGATTGGAAAATATTTCCATCAGGCACATCAAATTTGCAGAAAACAATTGATGATGTCGTTAGTGGAACAATTGGATTGGCACTGACAGGTATATTTATTACATTTTCTATAATGGTGCTGGATGTTGCGTTTGGTGGATGGCAGGGTGCATCTGCATTGCAAGCTGCGATTGCCCAAAACGATTCGAAAATGTTGATGGATGGATTAGTTGGAACTGCTGGAAATCAGGCGTTTATAACACTTGTGTTATTGGGTATATTTATAACTATGTTTATGGTAATGATACCGGCTCTGATAAAGTCATTATTTAATGTTACAATATCCGATAAATACTATCAAACCGCCAAAAAAGACGTAAAAATCCTTTGGAATGATACAAAAAAAGTCTGGCAATCTCTAAAAAAATAAAAATCAAGTATTTTATTTAACCAAACCCCCTTTTTTATATCCTCCGAATCTGATATACTATGTATCGTGATAAAACAGTGTCCGATTCTTTATTGGCCTCGCAAAACTACTGATGATGCGGAATATCAGATGGCGCGCAAGGTTATAAATAGCGAAACTGGGGCGATGCCATCAGTTATAACAGACAATTTAGATTTGGATACAATAATGAACGAAAATCCCGAATCAGTGGTATATTATCCTGTGTTTTGTGGCTCGACTGGTTG
>AUXO010870260.1_pt1 | contig 11755 bp, 14 predicted proteins | sample 768731 | NCBI WGS metagenome assembly AUXO01 (sample SAMN02715735, study PRJNA202380) | gut metagenome | biome: sheep rumen | host: Ovis aries | place: New Zealand: Palmerston North | reverse complement strand
GGCGGCCGTCATACGCCGTTCTTCAACGGCTATCGTCCGCAGTTCTACTTCCGGACGACAGACGTAACCGGAAGCATCAAGCTGCCGGAAGGCGTTGAAATGGTTATGCCTGGCGACAACGTCGACATGGAATGCACACTGATCACTCCGATCGCCATGGATGAGAAGCTCCGCTTCGCTATCCGTGAAGGCGGCCGTACGGTCGGATCCGGCGTTGTAACCAAGATCATCGAGTAATTCCTGATCAATCGAAGAGTCCCAGAAATGGGGCTCTTCTTTTTTTGACTTGTAGATTTAGGAGAAGAAATAGCCGTATGAGCTTAAAAAATGGAGAAAAACGGAGGAAAATGAAGAAAATAAGAGCCAGATAGAAAAAATCAAAAAAAATGAGATTCTGTATTGACACCATAGGGCCCCTGATGTACAATAGGCGAGCATGTTTGGCGGAATCACTCTGCCTATTAGAAGGAGGTGTCTTGTATGGCTGCAGCAGGAGTACGCGTAAAGATCGTGCTGGCCTGTACCGAGTGCAAGCAACGCAATTACAATACCATGAAGAATAAGCGGAACAATCCTGACCGTATCGAAATGCGCAAATATTGCCGTTTCTGCAAGAAGCATACGGTTCATAAGGAAACCCGCTAATTCCAGCGTCATGACAAGGATGTGAAGCATATGTCTGAGAAAAAGGAAGTAAAGAAGAACGAAAACTCCGGCTTCTTTGCACGGGCAGCGAGCTTTATCAAAGGACTTCCCAGCAGGATTTCCTCGGCCTTTAAGAATATGGTCGCGGAGCTGAAGAAGGTTGCCTGGCCGACAAGAAGCGATCTGATCAATTATTCGCTCGTCGTTATCGCCTTTGTTGTCGTGATGGCTATTGTTGTCGGATTGCTGGATACTGCATCTTCCTTCCTGGTCAAACAGCTTATTTCGCTGTAATGACAGAGGAGGAAAAGGCCAATGACTGAAGAAAAAGCATTGTGGTATGTGGTTCATACCTATTCCGGGTATGAGAATAAAGTCGCAACCGACATCAAGAAATCTGCCGTAAACAATGGCATGGAAGATCTGATTCAGGATGTATCCGTACCCATTGAAGAAGTCATTGAAAACAACAAGGGAAAAACCCATGTCATTCAGCACAAGATTTTCCCGGGCTATGTCCTGGTCAAAATGATCAAGACGACGGAGTCCTGGTACGTCGTGCGCAATACGCGCGGTGTCACGGGCTTTGTTGGACCGGGAAGCGAACCCATTCCGCTTACGGATGAAGAATATCAAAGGATGACGGCCTGCCAGGGAACGGTCCGCGTTGACCTGGAAGCAGGAGATTCCGTCAGAATCAAGTCCGGAAGCCTGGAAGGTGCGATTGGCACAGTAGAAGAGGTCAATGCAGAGGAGCAGAAGGTCAAGGTAACGGTGGAAATCCTGAGCCGCAGGACGACAGTGGAATACGATCTGTCGGAAGTGGACCGTCTTTAATCTGCAGACAACAAGCTGACAATTGCCGCGTGCGGCATTTGGAAAGGCCCGGTAATCCGGGCGTGGGAGGAACAGTAGTTCCGCAGTACCACTAATATTAGGAGGAAAAACTCATGGCAAAGAAAGTAACTGGCATGATCAAACTTCAGGTACCGGCCGGAAAGGCAAATCCGGCACCGCCTATCGGTCCTGCACTTGGTCAGCATGGCGTGAACATTCCTGGATTCTGCAAGGAATTTAATGAGCGCACGAAGAATGATATCGGAATGATCATCCCGGTCGTTATTACCGTGTATTCTGATCGTTCCTTCACCTTCATTACAAAGACCCCGCCGGTTCCGGTACTCATCAAGAAGGCCTTGAATATCGAAACTGCCAGCGGTGTACCGAACAAGACCAAGGTGGGTCAGCTGACACAGGCTCAGGTCCGTGAAATTGCTGAGAAGAAGATGCCTGACCTGAATGCCGGCAGCATTGAAGCTGCAATGAGCATGGTCAAGGGTACCGCCCGTTCTATGGGTGTTACCGTAGCTGATGCCTGATTTTGCACCGTTCACCGTTTCCCTGCAAAGGGAAGATAGAGAATGTGGGAGGCAATGCCGTTTGTACCACAAGGAGGAAATATTATGAAGCATGGTAAGAAATACGCAGACAGCGTGAAGCTCATCGAGGCTGGAAAGCTGTATGATCCGGAAGAAGCGGTCAAGCTGGTTCTGCAAACTGCAAAGAGCAAATTTGATGAGACCATCGAGGTTTCTGTACGCCTGGGCGTAGATCCCCGGCAGGCGGATCAGCAGGTCCGTGGCGCGGTTGTTCTGCCGCATGGTACCGGCAAGAAGGTCCGTGTACTCGTGTTCGCCAAGGGCGATCAGGCGAAGGATGCCGAAGCTGCCGGCGCTGACTATGTCGGAGCGGAAGAGCTCGTTGCAAAGATCCAGAGCGAGAACTGGTTCGATTTTGACGTCGTGGTTGCCACCCCGAACATGATGGGCGTGGTCGGCCGTCTTGGTAAGGTCCTGGGCCCGAAAGGCCTCATGCCGAACCCGAAGAGCGGCACCGTGACGATGGATGTTGCCAAGGCCATTGCGGATATCAAAGCCGGTAAAGTTGAGTATCGTCTCGACAAGCAGGCGATTATCCACTGCCCGGTCGGCAAGAAGTCCTTTACTGCCGAGCAGCTGACCGAGAACCTGAATACCCTGATGGGTGCGATCGTTCGTGCGAAGCCCGCTGCAGCGAAGGGTGTTTACATCCGCAGCACCGTTATCTCTTCTACGATGGGACCTGGAATCAAGGTTAACTCCCTTAAATTCTGATAAAGTGCGGTTCTGTTCTTGACAGAACGGAATCAGCATGATAGAATCCGTCCGGAAATGAAAAGTCTGTGCCGAAGACAGCTGGTGATGAGTATCATCGTAAAAGGTAATCCTGCCAGCCGAGGTGCGAGTGCGAAATAGAGATTTTGCCCTTGCGCCCTGCGCAGGGGCTTTTCTTTCTGAGTTGTTCAGGAAGGAGGAAAACTGATATGTCTTTAAATCTTGAAGCCAAAAAGGCACAGGTATCTGCGATTGAGGAGAAGATTGACAAGGCAGAATCTATCGTAGTTGTTGAGTACAAGGGCCTGACCGTTGAGGCCGTTACCGCTCTTCGTAAGAAGTGCCGTGAGGCTGGTGTTGAGTACTGCGTACTTAAGAACACGCTTGTGCGCCGTGCAATGGCCAACAAGGGCATCGAAATCGATCCTGCTCTGCTTGAAGGCCCGAACGCATACCTGTTCAGTGAGAAGGATCCGATTTCCGGTCCCAAGATTGTGAAGGAATTCATCACAAGCGTTGAGAAGGATAAGAAGACCTCTCCGCTGACCATCAAGACCGGCGTTATGGATGGGGAAGTTCAGACGGTGGATCAGATCAAGGCTCTGGCCGATATTCTGCCGCGCGAACAGCTCATCGCCAAGATCATGGGCTGCCTGAATTCTCAGGCGACTGCTCTTGCCTATGTTATTCAGGCAATTGTCGACAAGCAGCAGGCTGCTGCCGGCGAGCAGTAATAATTGAATTACAAACTGAATATTACTTATGGAGGAACATAAAATGGAAATCAATGAGATCGTTTCCGCGATTGAGAGCTTGACCCTGATTCAGGCTTCCGAGCTTGTTAAGGCGCTCGAAGAGAAGTTCGGCGTCTCTGCTGCTGCCCCCGTTGCTGCTGCTGCCCCGGGCGCTGCCGCTGCTGCTGTTGAAGAGAAGACCGAGTTTGACGTTGTTCTGACCGGATTTGACGCTGCCAAGAAGGTTGCCGTCATCAAGGCTGTCCGTGAAGTCGTTTCCGGACTGGGCCTCAAGGAAGCCAAGGACATGGTCGAGGGTGCTCCCAAGACCATCAAGGAAGGCGCCAGCAAGGAAGAAGCCGAAGAAATCAAGAAGAAGCTCACCGACGCAGGTGCTACCGTCGAAATCAAGTAATAAGACTTATTGGGATCCGGCCAATGACCGGATCCTTTTTTCTTTGGTCCTGCAGTTTGCCAGTGAGCATAGAGCGATGTATTGACAATTCAAAACATGCCGTATATAATTGCATCTAGTAATGATTACTAGATAGAGACGAGGTTTTGGAAAATGACGAGAACACCGCTGATGGAACGAAGAATGCCCAATTATACAAAAGGCGAAGAACGGATGAATATGATCACCCACATTATCGGGGGAGCAGTGGGCATTGCGGCACTGGTGTTATGTATTGTCCGATCGGCTCTTCATCACAATGGAATGGGGATTGCAACCTCTATCGTATTTGGTGTCTCCATGATCTTCTTGTATACCATGTCCAGTATTTATCATGGGCTGCGGGATGGACGTGCAAAGCGGGTTATGCAGGTGCTGGATCACTGCTCCGTATATGTTCTGATTGCGGGAACCTATACCCCTGTTCTGCTGTGTGCTGTCAGAAAGGAAGCACCGGTCGCGGCCTGGGTTTTGTTTGGAGTGGTATGGGGACTGACAGCCGCAGCAATTGTCCTGAACAGCATTGACCTGAGCCGGTATAAAGTGATTTCGATGATTCTGTACATTGGCATCGGATGGACAATTATAGTCAGACTGAATGATCTGATTGCTGCAGTGGGGAAAAATGGCTTCCTTTTGATTTTGGCGGGAGGTATCAGCTATACGGTTGGCGCAGTCCTGTACGGTCTGGGCAGAACACATAAATACATGCACAGTGTATTCCATCTTTTTGTTTTGGCGGGTTCCATCCTGCATACCCTGGCGATTCTTCTGTATGTTCTGTAAAAAATAAAAAGCCATGCGGCAGCGCATGACTATGGAAGAATATTCAGGATGGAGAGAAAAGGCAAGTGCACGAAGTCTGCGGACGGAATGCATTGCAGAATGGGATTACATGCCCAGACTTTTCTGTATAAGAAACATAGACCCCATCAGAAAAGAGGACAGCAGGACGCCGCACAGAACATCCGAAGGATAATGCTGTCCGGTGACAATGCGAAGTAAGCAGACAAGAAAACACAGGAAGACCGCAGGAATATAGAAGAATGGCGGACAGAAAAGACAGAGCGCCAATGCGATAGCAGCAGCGCTGGCAGCATGCCGGGAAGGCATGCTCTTTTTTTTGCCCGGCTGGTAACGGCCTACTGGCCGGATTCCAAAGTGATCATATGGGCGGTCTCTGCCGATCTGATTGCGTAAAAAGGACGCCAAAAGAAAACAGCAGGCAGGTCCGAATAAGTAGAGGCAAAACGGGGATTGGTGATAGATGAGCCAGAGAAAACCCAGGCCATACAGGAATGCGCAAAGCCAGGTGGGCAGCTTAAGCAGTTTTTCCTGAAACGGAAGGTTTGAAACAAGACGGCGTGTGCTGCTGACCAAACGGTTATAACGTTCTTTTGTCAAAGAGGTGCCTCCTGAAACTAGTGAAATCGGGGGAAGTATACAATGCTGTAATGCGAGTATAGCACGTTGACAATGGACTGAAAAGACAAAAAGAAAAGGATTCAGGGAAGTCCCTGAATCCTGAATATATAGGATACGATGTGGGTTATTCTGCTTGCTTCAGGCCGGCAAGGTTGACAAGCATATCTGCCGTTTTTTCGACGCCCATCAGAGCCGAATTGATGCAGATATCATAATACTGGGCCTTTCCCCATTTGCGGTCTGTGTACCGGAAATAATGGTTTCCGCGCTCTTTATCGGAAGTAGCGATTTCTTTAAGAGCAGTGGCTTCATCGACTTGATGGCGTTCCATTATCCGGGTAACGCGATTTGCTGTGGGTGCAAAGATAAATACATTAATAGTGTTTGGCCGGCCAGCCAGAATGTAATCGGCACAGCGTCCAACAATTACGGCAGGACCTTTAGAGGCGATGTCGCGGATAACCTGAGCCTGAGAAATAAAAATCGACTCGGATAAGGGAAGGTACTGTGCAGAGAAGAAGCCATTTGAATAGACGGAAGACATGGCCAAATTCTGAATAAAACCATTCTTTGAACGCTGCTCATGCTGCTCGATAAATTCGTGAGAAAGACCGCTCTTCTCGGCTGCGAGGGTAATTAACTGCTTATCGTAAAAATCGATTCCAAGTTTTTTGGCTGTCAGTTCTCCGATTTCCCGTCCGCCGCTGCCATACTCTCTACCGATAGTAATAATCAGAGGGGTATTCATCTCATTCACTCCTTTTAATAAGGTCGAAAGGGTCGCCTATATTATATCAGATATGGCTCAAAAAAGCATGAAATTTTTTAACCATAGTGCATGAAGCTAAGAGCAACTGTAAGATATCCCATCTGCAAAAAACGGAATGGAAAGCACTGAGAAAGCAATTGATATTGGCAGGCCATACGAATAAAATAGAGAGGAATGCAGAAAAAAGAAAGTAGAATGATGAAGGGCAAAAATATGGAAAATAGAATTTATGATCAGGATGTACTGGTTCGTGAGTTTGATGCGACGGTGGTTCAGTCCTGGGAACGGAACGGGAGATATTATGCAACCCTCGACAAGACGGCTTTTTTCCCGGAAGGCGGCGGACAGGGAGCAGACCATGGCACGCTGAATGATGTGCAGGTTCTGGATGCGCATGAAAAAGAGGGGTGGATTGTACATGAACTGTCAGCTCCGCTTGAAGAAGGGCAAAAAGTTCACGGCGTTTTGGACTGGGAGCGGCGCTTTGATCATATGCAGCAGCATAGCGGGGAGCATATTTTCTCGGGACTGGTGCACAGTACATTTGGATATGACAACGTAGGCTTCCACTTGGGTGCCGATGTTGTGACGATGGATTTTAGCGGGCCGCTGTCGCAGGAACAGATCGATGACATAGAATATCGGGCCAATGAGGCGGTCTGGAAAAATCTGCCGATAGAAACGCTGCTTCCGGATGCAGAAACCCTTAAAAAGATGGAATACAGGAGCAAAAAAGAACTGTCGGGACAAGTCCGGCTAGTGCACATCCCGGGCATTGATATGTGTGCCTGCTGCGGGACGCATGTCAAGCAGACAGGTGCGATCGGACAGATCAAGGTTATTGCCTGGCAGCATTACAAACAGGGCGTCCGTATTACCATCCTGTGCGGAAAAAGGGCCCTTGCTTATACAAACAGGCAGCTGCAGGAACTGCATAGGGCGGGTGTGCTGCTTTCAGCCAAGCAGGACCGGGTTGCACAGACGGTTGAAAAACTGATGCACGACAGGGATCAGGCCAATTATGACCGGGACCAGTTGGCATGGAAGCTTTTTTTGAAAGAGACAGAGCGCTTGCCTGCTGAACCTGCGAGAATCATGGTATGTGAAGGGCTGAGTCGGGAGCAGCTGGCAAAAGCGGCCCTGTTTCTGGCGGGGGAAAATGCAACCGGTCTTTCTGTTCAGAAAGCAGAAGACCAATGGGAATTTGCGCTGGCGGATTTGAAACGGGATATCCGAACACTGACCGGAGGACTTCGAACTGCCTTTGGCGGAAAAGGCGGAGGGAAGGCAGAGCTGTCACAGGGTAAATTTGAAAGGTTCGATCCGGAAGAAGCGAAAAAAATATTAAGTGAATAAAATCGAGAGACATCAGACTTGAGAAAGCGCTGATGTCTTTTTGTTTGCTGGAGCAGGCGAGAAAAAGATTAAGAAACCGGTTACTTTATATAAATACTGATGTCTTTTTGTTTGCTGGAGCAGGCGAGAAAAAGATTAAGAAACCGGTTACTTTATATAAATGAGACATAAATTATGGGGAATAATGACACGGAAGATGGAAAAGGATGTGAAAAATAGAAGAATATTCCGAATTTGTGTAAAAATAGGCTTTACAAAATAAAGCAATTTCGTTAAAATTTAAAACGAAGAGAGAAACCGGTTGCGTAATGTTCGGGGGGAGAGAGAAAATGAGAAATGCGGTTTCGAAGCGCAGAGGGAAGGGCAGATGGGAACTGATCAGGAAAAATGCCATCCTGTATCTGTTTTTGCTGCCCACCATTGTGTATTTTGTAGTCTTCCGTGTGCTTCCGATTATCAATATGCGGCTGGCCTTTTATAACTACAAAGCCAGAGGACCGTGGACTTTTGCAGGACTCAAATACTTCAAGATGATGACGAGTTCTTCCACCTTTTTTGATATTTTGAAGAATACGCTGATCATCAGCTTTATGAAGTATATCCTTCTATTTCCGTTTTTCGTTCTGTTTGCCATCCTGCTCAATGAACTTCGATTCAGCGGGATTCGAAAGTATGTTCAGGTCATCTCCTACATCCCTCATTTTCTTTCCTGGGTCGTAATTGCGGGCATATGGATTTCCATGCTTTCCGCACAGAACGGGGCTGTAAACCAGGTCCTTGGATGGTTTGGACTAGGGCCGTATGAGTTTATGATGGATAAGGGAAAGATCCGCTGGGTCCTGTTTTTTTCGGAAGGCTGGCGGAGCCTGGGATGGGACTCCATCATCTACGTTACGACCATTCTTGGCATCAGCAGCGAACTCTTTGATGCCGCCAAAGTGGATGGGGCATCCCGCCTTGGGATTATCCGGTACATTATCCTGCCTTCTCTGATTGCGCCGATGACCACCATGTTCATTCTGAACCTCGGCTTTTTCATGAGCGCCGGATTCGACCAGGTCTTCAATTTCACAAATTCTTCTGTTAACAGCGTGATTGACATTCTGGATACCTATATTTACCGGATCGGTCTTGAAAATGGACAGTACTCCCTGGCGACGGCGGTTTCCCTGATTAAAGGTGCAGTCGGTGCCGTACTGGTGTTTGCAACCCATATTGCATCGAAGAAGCTGACGGGGAAGGGAGTGTGGTAAAGATGAAGAAACTGACCCTTTCACAGGCGATTCTGATTGTCATTATGGTGTTTCTGACGCTGACGATGATCATCCCCGTCCTGCATATTTTTGCCAGATCCATTTCTGATCCCACCCTGTCCACCGGCATGACGACCATTGAGATTCTGCCCCGTGGATTTTCAGCCATAAACTACAAAGTCCTTTTCAGCAATAAGCATGTGCTGCCGTCCATCCTCAACTCCTTGTTCATTACGGTGGTGGGCACACTGCTGAATATGGCGCTGACTATTATGGCGGCATATGCTCTGACGCGTCCAGGCCTGGTGGGCAAGCAGGTTTTCATGGTGTTTTTCATCATCATGATGCTGTTTGACCCGGGAATTGTTCCGGAATACATGGTGGTGCGCAAGGTTGGCCTGATTGGAAGCCAGTGGTCTGTCATTCTGGTGGCGGCTATGAATGTGTACTATCTGGTGATCATGATGCGCTATTTTGAAGCCGTTCCGACTGCAATTTATGAGGCGGCAACCATTGACGGTGCAGGCCACTGGACGATGCTGACACAGATTGCCTGCCCATTGGCGATGTCCGGAATTGCGACACTGACCATGTTCTATGGCGTGCTGCGATGGAACGAATATTTTAAAGCAGGCGTTTACATTTCCAGCATTGACAAGGTACCTTTGCAGGTCATCCTGCGGAAATTTGTCGTGGATGCCGATATTACGACCATCATCGGAACGCAGAACCTTATGAATTACAATGATCTGGCAAAGATTGACTATACAGCAGTGCAGTATGCGACCATCATCCTTGCCATTGTTCCGATCCTGCTGGTGTATCCGTTGGTACTTAAGTTCTACGCCAAGGAAGTCATGGCGGGGAGCGTTAAGGAATAAATAGAAAAGGAGAAGAAAGACAATGAAGAAACTATGGACGCTTTTGTTGGCAGCACTTCTGCTGGCGCTGGCATGCACGGCAGGTGCGGAATGGGCACCGATCGGTGCAGAGGGTGCACCGGTTACCGTAAAGATCATGGTTAAGGATGTTTTCCCGGATGAGGAAGACGTGCAGCTTCTGGTTGCTGCGATTGAGGAAAAAATGGCAGCACATGGGCAGTATGTTGATCTGCAGTTCGTGGATCCGCCGGCCGGCGGCTATGCGACTGCGGTGCCGCTTGCCATGATGAATGGCGACCTGGATGCGGATATTGTGTATTTCCAGGGCGGCGATCTGGCGATTTCTCAGCAGGGTCTGCTTGAGGACCTGACGGAGTATGTGGCCTCTTCCACCTATATCCCGGGTCTTATGACCGAGGTGAACAAAACCCGTATGGCCAATTATCCCTACCTGATCTGGCTGGCACCTTCCAGAATCCAGATCCCGGCAATCCGCGGGGATTATGCGGCGCAGCTGGACAGCTTTGAAGCGCTGATGGCCGATCCCACCATCGATAATTACTATGCGATGTTCAAAGAAATGATGGACAAGGGACTGGTTGAGCATGTCTTTACATTTGACAGCCCGTCCACCGTCCTGCAGAGAATCGATACCATCTTCAATCAGGCTTTTGGCGTGACTTCCACCGTGATGAATGTGGATGGAAAATGGGTATTCGGACGTGCCACGGAAGCAGAAAAGGAAAAGCTGGCATTCTATGCGAAGCTCTATGCTGAAGGCATCATCGATCCGGAATTTGTTACGGATACATGGGACACAATGGAGCAGAAGTTCTATGACGGAAAAACGGGAATCATTGCCGGAACGCTTTCGTCCATGCAGATTTATGACCGGAAGATGCAGTCTGTAAACGGACCGGAATCCCAGCTGATCATCCTGCCGCCGGCAAAAGGCGTTTCCCAGGGCTATCGTGCAGAGGATGTAACCAAGGAAGAGCGCGGATTTGCGCTGAATGTTGACTCCAAGAATAAGGAAGCAGCCTGGGCGGTTCTTGATTTCATGGCCAGCCCGGAAGGACGTATTCTGGACAAGGTGGGCATCGAAGGCAAGCACTATAACATTGAGGACAACAAGATTGTCTTTACCGATGTATGGGGTGAATGGTGGGCCCGCTTCTGGGATACAACCAACAATTTCAACCCGGAGAACCCCTCCCTGGCGCAGTCTGTTCTGACTGAGGTTGGGCAGAGCGCTGCAGACTATCTGGCAAAGTATACGGTTCAGGACATCAATATTCTGATTCCGGAAGAGCTGAGCCCGCAGTGGGATGCGATGATCAATCTGTATAACGAATATGCGACTGATGTGATTCGCGGCCAGAATACAGCGGATAACTTCGGCGAGTTTGTGAACAAATGGAATCAGGCCGGCGGGAATGCATTTGAAAGCGAGCTTGCAGAAAAACTTGGAAAGTAATCGGCCTGTATAAGGAAAACGGAGAAGGGAAAAAATCATGTTATCAAGAGAGCAGATCCTGAGTGACAAGGCGTACCTGTATGATCATGCATACGGCTCGCTGGCCGGTCTGGCAATCGGGGATTCCTTCGGGGATGCGGCAAGAAACAACGACAACCGCGTAAACTATGGGATCACGACGGATTTTAATGACGGCGCGTCCTGGTCGACGGATGATACCGAATTTGCCATGCTGACAGCGAAAACGCTGATCCGCTGCAAAGGGCACCTGACGCCGGAAGAGGTGGAGCGTTCCTGGATGGAGGATGTCTGCGTGCAGGATGAATATGCACGGGGCGGAGCCAGTGAAAAGGAAGCTGCAGCGAACCTTCGCCGCGGCCTTCATGCACCGGAGTCCGGAAAATTCAACACCTTCCATATGAGCGACGGCTCGTCCATGCGAATCGGACCTGTTGGAATCGTCTGTGCCGGGGATCCGGAAAAAGCGGCAGAGCTGGCACGGATCGAATCGGAGATCAGCCATTACAGGGACGGCGTATGGGGGGCACAGGCAGTTGCAGCAGCAGTTGCGGCGGCGATGGCGGATGCGGATATGGATGAGATCATCG
>AUXO016563521.1_pt1 | contig 11756 bp, 17 predicted proteins | sample 768731 | NCBI WGS metagenome assembly AUXO01 (sample SAMN02715735, study PRJNA202380) | gut metagenome | biome: sheep rumen | host: Ovis aries | place: New Zealand: Palmerston North | reverse complement strand
ATATCAGTTCATTATAAAAATCTTAGATTTTTGTCTTGACAACTGAGCCACTATAGCTGACGGCAGCCTGTACCAACAGAAAATCGTTTCCGAATATGGAAGATATCGAACCATTCAATGTAATCTATCAGACTGCGGAGGATGGCATGGGCGATACGATCAAGCCAAGACTGGTAGAAGCAGGTGCTGATCTAAGCAGGGTTATGGTGATTGATGATTCGGAAGAAGCGTTGACTTTATCCGATGATCGAATTGAAAAGGCAGTCAAGCAGAATCATGTGAGACTTGTAATCATTGATCCGGTACAGGCGTTTATTGGAGCAGATGTGGATATGAACCGTGCAAATGAAGTGCGTCCGGTGTTCCGAAAACTGGGAATGATTGCAGAGAAGACAGGGTGTGCCATTGTGCTGATCGGACATCTGAATAAATCTTCCGGGACGCAGAGCACGTATCGAGGACTTGGTTCTATTGATATTATGGCAGCAGTACGAAGCCTGATTTTCATCGGGAAAGTAAGAAAAGATCCAACCACAAGGGTATTGATTCATGAAAAAAGCTCTCTTGCACCACCGGGGGAGACGATGGCATTTAAACTGGGAGATGAAGAAGGCTTCCGATGGGTGGGAGCCTATGAGATTTCCGCAGATGAATTGTTAGATGGAAAAGAAGGAAAAGCAACAGAAACAAAGTTGGAGAAAGGTAGAAAGCTGATAAGGGAATTACTTGCTGATAAAAAAGAAATTTCCATCAGGGAATTAGATGAAAAAGCAAAGGAACAAGGAATTTCTGGAAGGACCATGCGTGATGTAAGAAGTCGAATGAAAAATGAGTTGGAGTATCGAGTAAATGAAAAACAGGAAAACAGTATTCGATTAAAAGAATGATGGGTGGCAGAGTCATTGAAGCAAATACAGATTTTTATAGATACCCTATCTGCCACCTGCCGTCTGCCGGTGTATGAAATTACGAAAAAAGATTGCGAACTGCTTGCAACTTGCAATCAAACAAGATATAATGAAGAAAAAAGAGGAGGCGATATCTATGGCAAGAACAGCAAATGTATTTGCACGTGTTGAGCCTGAAGTGAAAGAACAGGCAGAGCAGGTGCTTGATCGACTTGGAATTCCAATGTCCAATGCAGTAGGAATGTTTCTGAGACAGATTGTACTCCAGAGAGGAATTCCTTTTGAGATGAAACTTCCAGCTTATGAAGAGCCTGTTGCATATGGCTCTCTGACAAAGGAACAGTTCAATGCAGAAATAGAAAAAGGCATGGAAGATATTAAGGCTGGCAGAGTGTATTCAGCAGATGAAGTTGAAGCAGAAATGAAACGGGAATTTGGTATATGAAATATAAAGTGATGTATACAGCAGGAGCAAAGAAAGATCTGCGAAATATTTTCAGATATATTTCAGAGGAACTGTTAGCTCCGGAGAATGCTGCAGGACAGACAGAGCGGATTATGACGGCAATTCGGAAGCTGAATACTATGCCGAACAGAAATCGGCTCTATGAGGAAGAACCGTGGCACAGTAGAGGCCTTCGATTCTTTCCAGTGGGTAATTATCTGGTATTTTACAAAACAGATGATGAAACTGAAATGGTATATGTAGTGCGAATTATGTATGGTGGACGTGATGTTTATAAACAGTTAAGTCAAACAGAAGACGTTTCAGTAAATTAAAACAGAATATGGAACAAAAACACGAGCAGTTAGTCTACGAAAAATAGGTTAGCTGCTTTTTTTATGCAAAAAAGGAGGTGCCGTGTATGGGATATGCACGTAAAGATTTAGAGAAAACAAAGAAAATAGCAAAGAAATTTGTACGCTATCAGGAAGGGGCAGAGCTTTATAGCATTGGACTGACGAAATTCCAGGAATTGGCGAAAGAAGCCAAAGCAGTGTATAAGATTGACAAGGTTGCTCTTGTAAACTGTGAGATTTTTGAAAAGTATCTGGAGACATTTCGGATTGCGTAGGGAACAGAAGAAAATCGTGGAAGGACAAAAAATATGGATTGACTTCTTGTCATACGAAAATTATAATGTGGATGTGGAGGAATAAGAACAGATATGGCGAAAATAGGAAGACCGAAGTCGGAAAATGTAAAAAAGAAAGTGTTGAGTATCCGGGTGGAAGATTCTATGTATAAGTGTATCTGTGATTATGCCAGGAAACACAAAATGACTGTGACAGAAGTTGTCTTGCAGGGACTGGAAAAAGTATTGAACAGACCTGAATAATATGTAGTCCTTCCTTTATTTGAAGGAGGATTTTATATGGCACAGACAAGAAAAGATCTGCGGGGCAGAGTCCTGCGGAAAGGTGAATCACAGAGACGTTCAGACGGGAGATATGTATATACTTATACGGATCCTCTCGGAAGACGTAAATATGTTTATGCACAAGACCTTGTAACGCTTCGGGAAAAAGAAGCACAGCTCATGAAAGATCAGATGGACGGTCTGGATATTTATGTTGCCGGAAAGGCTACAATAAATTTTGTATTTGACCGTTACATGAGTCTCAAAAACAATCTGAAACCAACGACCAAGAGCAATTATCTTTATATGTATGACCGATTTATCCGGGATACATTTGGAAAGCGGAATATAGCAGAGATTAAGTATTCTGATGTGGTGCAGTTCTATAATCATCTGACCAAGAAGCAGGAACTGAAAATCAACACGTTGGAAACCATTCACACGTTATTGCATCCGACTTTTCAACTGGCTGTAAGGGATGACATTATCAGAAAAAATCCTACGGATGGAGTCATGGCAGAATTAAAGAAAAACTTAGGCATGAAAACCGGTGTGAGACATGCACTGACTATTCCACAGCAGAGAGCATTCATGGAATATATTGCTACGCATCCGATTTATTTTCACTGGTGGCCGATTTTTACGATTTTTCTTGGAACCGGGTGCCGAATCGGCGAAGTTTTAGGGCTTCGATGGGAAGACATCAATTATGAGAAGCGAATTATCAGCATCAATCATAATCTGACGTATTATCCAGTAGGAGAAGACCGGGCATCGGAAAATCACATTTCAACGCCGAAAACAGAAGCCGGAATGCGTACGATTCCCATGTTGGATACAGTGAAAGATGCTTTTGAAATGATCTGGGAAGAGCAGAAAGAAAATGGCTGGACAGATGCAGAGATTGACGGAATGACAGGCTTTGTTTTCTGTAACCGTTATGGAAATATAATGAATGCCCAGTCAGTTAATCGGGCAATCAAGAGAATCTCATCTGCTTATAATGCAACAGAAGAAATAGAGGCAAAAAAAGAGCATCGGGAGCCGGTGCTGTTGCCGGATTTTTCAGCGCATGGTCGAATTATAATAAGGACAAGTTAGAAAACTCCAGTAAATACAAGGGGTTGCACTAATTTAGTCCTTATTTTTAACTCCCTGAAAAAGGGAAAAATAAGACAGCGCTGTCATTCCAGAATATGAATTATTACAGATCCAGACTGGAAATGGATTTGTGTAAGACAAGAGTAAAAACAACAGAATTATTGTAATTATAGGACTGAATTAGCTCGCACGGAATATAGATTCCGGTTGTCTAATTCAGTCCTCTTTTTGATTGACGACGATGAAAGGTGATGAAAAATGGCTAGAATTATTTCTATTGTAAACCAAAAAGGGGGAACTGGAAAGTCCGCATGTACAGCTAATTTAGCAGTAGGATTAGCACAAAAGAATATGAAAGTGTTAATCGTTGATGCCGATCCACAGTCTGATGTATCTGCAGGATTTGGATATCGTGATTGTGATGACAGTAATGAAACACTTACAGCTCTTATGGATGCAGTAATGAAAGATGAAGATATTCCTTCAGACTGTTATATCAGACATCAGGCAGAGGGAATAGACATTATCTGTTCTAACATTGGACTGGCAGGTACGGAAGTACAGTTGGTAAATGCAATGAGCAGGGAATATGTATTGAAACAGATTTTATATGGTATCAAGGATCAATATGATGCAGTCATTATTGACTGTATGCCATCATTGGGAATGATTACGATCAATGCGCTGGCTGCATCAGATGAAGTCCTCATTCCAGTTGAAGCGTCCTACCTGCCAATCAAAGGCTTGCAGCAGTTGTTAAAAACGATCGGTAAGGTTCGTAAGCAGATTAATCCGAAGTTGCAAGTCGGTGGGATTCTGTTTACGATGGTCGATGCGCATACAAATGATGCCAGAAATAATATGGAACTTCTCAGAAATGTATATGGAAGTCAAATTCATATCTTTGATAATTATATTCCATTTTCTGTAAGAATGAAGGAAGCAGTCAGAGAAGGACAGAGTATTTTCTCTTATGATCCGAAAGGCAAAGCTACAGAAGCTTATCGGAGAGTGACGGAGGAGGTGCTGAAAGATGCCATCTAAAAAAAGAGCAACTCCCATTTCCTTACAGCCACTTGATGCGTTGTTTGGAACAAACGAAGAAACAAACAATGGAATTTGCGAGATAGAAATAGGAAGCCTTCATCCATTTCCAAATCACCCGTTTCAAGTAAAAGATGATAAGAAAATGGAAGAATTATCAGAAAGCATTACACAATATGGCGTGTTGGTTCCTGGTATTGTGCGGTTGAGAGAGTCTGGTGGTTATGAGCTGGTAGCTGGTCATAGGCGAAAACGAGCATGTGAACTTGCGGGATTAGAGAAAATGCCTGTTATCATCAAAGATCTTACAGATGATGAAGCGACGGTGATCATGGTAGATTCCAACATTCAACGAGAAGAGCTGCTGATCAGCGAAAAGGCATTTGCTTATAAAATGAAATATGAGGCGTTAAAGCGTCAGGGGAAACGCTCTGATTTAACTTCTTGCCAAGTTGGCAAGAAGTTGGCGGCAGAAGAAGTCAGTCAGAATACAGGAGATAGTTCCAGACAGATTCTTCGATATATTCATCTGACAGAGTTAATAGCAAAGCTATTAGAATTGGCAGACGAGAAAAAGCTTCCCTTTAACACTGCTGTTGAAATTTCATATTTGAGAAATGAAGAACAACAGGTGTTACTTCAGTATATGAGTAATCACAATATGGTACCGTCCATGAAGCAGGCAAAGGAATTGAAACAGATTTCAAAAGAGCGGATGTTGACGTATTCAGAGATTGATCAGATTTGCATGAATGAAAGTACTGAAAAAGTTCAGGTGCAGATTCCGGCGAAGAAATTGAAACAATATTTTCCAGAGACATATACAAAGACTCAGATGGAAGAAATTATATTTAAGCTTCTGGCATCGTGGGCAGAAAGAGAGGGTAAAGAATGAGCAATGAAGATACGGTAAGTAGAATACAAGCCTATCTGAAAAAGATAGAAAAGATACGTGTTAAACGGATGAAAAGAGAGAAGTTTGAACATTTGTTGAAAACATTAGGATTATCAGCAGGAAGAAAGTGAAAGTATGGCTTTAAAAATTGTACGAAGATATGATGCGAACGGAAGGGAGCTTACGGAGAAAGATTTGGAAACCTTTCGATTGGATTCTCCTGTGGTTAGAGAAATATTGGCAAACCTTAATCGGGAGGTGGCGGAAGGAATCAGACAGAAGGAGAAAAAAGGTGACGATTGAAGACGTAATTAAAAAATCAATTCTGCCGCTGGCATTTATGGTATTCTGGTTTTGGATGACAAAAACAATTATGAAAGTCAGTGGTCAGACGGATTGGTTCTGGTGGATATTTATTGCCGGATTGCCATTTGGAATACATAAAATGCGGCTGATTCTAATCCCTAGAGGAATGGATACCACAGCAACGCTTGGTATGGCTGCATTAAGTGTCATCATTGGAGCTTTGATTGGATGTATCATGATTCCAGTGTATGTAATCCGTGCGGTATACGTTTTCTTACGATATATCATCGGAAAATAATTGAATATTTGATAAGAGGCAGGTTTGCGAAAATAAAATCGTAAGCTTGCCTCTTTTTTTGTACCAAAAATCAAGCAATTCAGGGGAAATCCCTTTTGCAAATATATATACTCGGAGGATTTTTAAGATGAGAGAGCGAATTGAAAGTAAGCATGTAACAAAAGAAATCAAAAGTCAGATGCCAGTGATTCCGGTGGAAATTGTTAAAGAAAGAGGCTGTACGTTCTGCCCGTATTATCTGGGAAATTATGAGAAACAGCCACGCTGTATGATGAAAACCTGTGCCTGGGATGATGAAAATGAACGTTTCCATCCAGTTCTTCGTGGACTAATTCCATTTTACAAAGAGAAGATGGAAAAAGCAGAAGTGAAGTTCTTGGCAATGAAAAAGATTTACACAACGCTGTTAGGAATGTTTGCCGATGAAATGAAGCAGGAAGAGTTGGAAAAAGATGAATGTTACGGATGTGCCTATGGAAAATGTGGACCATGTATCGGTATCTGTTACAAATCAATGAAAGCATAGGAGGGTTAAGCCAATGAATACAACAGTTATTTCCGGGCGATTGGTAAGAAATCCCGGATACAACGAAGTGGAGAATGAAAAAGGACTTCATAAGATTGCCAAGTTTGTTCTGGCAGTTAGAAGGAATTATTCCGATGAAGTCAGTTTCATTCCGGTAAAGGCTTTTGCAAAGAAAGCAGAATTTGCCAGAGATTATCTGATGCAGGGAACGAAGGTCATGGTGGAAGGCGAGATTGTCACAGGTAATTATGAAGATAAGGATACCGGGAAAAAGATCTATACCACTGAAGTGTATGCAAACCGGATTGAATTCGCAGGTGCAAAAATGGTTGACAGACCACCATTTCCAGAAGATGCGGAAGGGTTTTTAGAGATACCGGAGGGCATGGAAGAGGAAATGCCGTTTAGATAGAGGAGGATAAAAGATGGTTTCAGTAGATCAGGCGTATATGGTAGGGCATATGAAAAATGCCGATGGAAGTATCAATAACAAAAATGTAGTGCTGTCAGCAGCATGTGAAGCAGCGGAACTGTTCCAGTGCATGATGTCAGTAAATCAGAAATTGGAGGACTGGCAGAGATTTAACCACACTTTGGAGATGCATCTGAGAAGTGTGGAATGTGAGAAAATCCATGATATCTGTCAGGCATTATATGGAATGAAACATCCGTCCGATGAACTGGAAGGATTGTATCTGGCAAGGGAGGATGAACAGATATGCCTGCTGTACTATCAGGTATTTGTAGGTATGCTGGAAATCAATATTACTTCAGCCGAAGTGCTGTACAAACAGAAGGAGGAAATAATCAATGAGTAAGATGGAGTATATGCCGGTAGATTGTTTGCAGGTGCCAAAGATGCTGTTCCAGGTGGAAGAATTCAAAAATCTATCAAATACAGCAAAAATTTTATACAGCTTATTTCTGGATCGTTTGAAATTTGCGGTGCAGAATGGCTGGGTAGATCATAATGGAGATCTGTTTGTTATCTATCCAAAAAGCGAAATGAAGAAAGATCTGAATACGACTCGATATGGCGTAGATCAGGCAGTACAGGAACTTGTTAAGATTGGAAAGCTGGTGCGTATTGTTCAAAACGATGGAAAGGCGAACCACTTTTATATCAATGATATTTATGAAAATGAGATGGAGGAAGAATCAATGATGACATTAGACAGAATTATGGCAAATATGCAGATGGAAGAAAGAGAAATTATCATGGACAAGATGGTGGCAGCATCCAGAGATATTCTGGGAACAATTGCAGATATGGGATATCTGGATGAATATGAGACACCACTGACTCCTATGGAAGAGCGTGGCTATTACGATGAAGAAGGTAATCTTGATATTGATGCCGTAGAAGCCGATAGCTATGAGTTTGGCATGGATCTGGCATTTGGCGTGTTATCTGTTTATGAAGGAAAGCCTGAACGTGTGCTGGAAATTCAGAAATATGTAAATGAGCAGTATGAGTGCTGCTCTAATAAGAAGTTTATGAAAGTTCTGGAAACAATCGCACGAATGAATGGAAACGAGGAGGTTTATATCGAGGATATGTATGCCTGCAATAAAGAGGCAAGGAATTATTATCTGAGTGAGTTAATGATGTCCTTCAACCATTGTTTTCACCTGATAGAGCCCTGTTCCCCTGCCCTCTCCTTTTGTCGAATAGCCATTTTCAAAGATGTGTGCCTTATCCTCTTCTTTAACACCATTTCCTGTATCATCCACAGTAATCAAAACAGCATCTGGTCGGGAATATATACCGAACAAAAGCTCCTTTGGATCATCATAATCTTTTTTCTCGTTCATTGCATCAAATGCATTATCAAGTAGATTTCCTATCACTGTCACAAGAATCTCTGACGGCAGATTCATATCTGACGGCGAATAGAAACATCCTTCTCGCAAGATGAATTTTACATTTAACTCAGAAGCCCTTGCAGTTTTTCCAATCAAAAGTGCAGCAACTGCGGGCTCGTTTATTGCATTCATTACTTTACTTATTGTCTCTCTCTGCACTAGCGTAATATTTTGAATATATGACGTTGCTTCCTCATACATCTCCATTTGTATCAAACCAAGGATTACATGAAGCTTATTTGTAAAGTCGTGATTATTCGCCCTCATAGAATCAACCAGGTATCTGGTTCCCGTAAGATCCTCCATTAATCTCGTATACTCAGCTCTGTTATGCAATATACCCACAGCTCCTACAATCTTATCTTCTTCTTTAATCGGAATGCTGTCAATCAGAATGTCCGTATTTCCAAAATTTCTATTATATTCTTTCTCACCACTTTCAAGAGCATGAACGAAAATATCTCCATTACTGATACCATTAATTTTTTGCCCTACAATATTATCTCCTTTAAACGCTTCTGCTGTCTCAAGCATCTTTACAGCAGCTTCATTAGCAAACTGAATTGTTCTGTCACCGCCGATCGCAAGTATTCCTTCTGCAAGAGATTCCAAAATATTATCACGTATTTTATACATGGCAGTAAACGTATCCGGCTCATATCCAAGTAAGCTCATTTTAATCTTTTCAAAAAGGCCTGCCGAAATAAAGAGCTCTATAACCAGTGCAGCAATCGTGATCAAGGCAAATATCAAAAATGTCTGATATGTTTCACTATGAATATTTTCCATCAGCATAATCGCCATTACAACTCCCATATATTGACCATTCTCATCATAAATAGCCGCATAGGCTCTGCGCTGCATGCCGGAAGGTCCTGTTTCATCCGTCGCATAATATCTCTTGAACTTATCATCAAACTTGGGAAGGTTACCGTCATATACCGTGCCAATTAAGGCATGATTAGAATGATACAATCGTACATTATCTCTACCCACCACAGATATGACATCGATATCATCTAATGTTTCTTTTAAAGAATCAAGATATTCCGACAGCATAACCGATGATTCTTCTTTATTTTTACTGTTCGCCGTAAGAATCGGGGAACGGGCAATAGCTTCTGCCACATTCTGAAGATTTTGATCTCGCTTTTGTGTTTCAAAGTGAATGTTAATTACAATACCTGCTATACCAAGAAACATAGCAAGCGAAACAATTAGAATCATCTGTGACCGAAAAAACAAATTCTGTATGTTCTTTAATGTATTTCGTTTGTACCTGGCATTTTTACATGCTTTTTCTTTTTTCTTTTTATTATTTTTTACCATAATCTTAATATTTTCCTATACATAATTTTTGAAAATCTTCATCTATTTCTTCATATCATTTAATCATAACAGAATTCAAATTTATTACTATCCACTCATCCTTTTGAAAGTAAAAAAAATGTTCTTGATAAAACTTTTCTTACTATGTTTCGTAAAATTGTTTTCTACAATTTACAGTGATATGATTTCTTCGAAAACAAATAATATCTGTAAATTACCAGGAGGTCTTTACTATGGGTTCTATTCTTGAAACAATGATGCTTGTCTGTTTTGGATTTTCATGGCCTTTAAATGTTATAAAAGCATATAAGGCAAGAACAGCCAAAGGAACAAGTTTACCATTTATCTTCCTTATTATTGCGGGTTACATAGCTGGCATCAGCGCAAAACTCATCACTCATCAGGTAAATTATGTACTGATTGCCTACATTATCAATCTGGCAATTGTATCACTCAATCTCATTGTTTATTTCAGAAACGCTGCTTTAGACAGAAAATATGCCTAGAAGTCGGAGGTGTTAAAATGTTTAATCTTGAAGCAAATAACTATAAAGCACTCAACGAACTTGCCGAACATGAAGGTATCGTCATTTTTGGTGGAAACAACGACATGACCATTCCTTTGTGCGAACTCAAGCAGGCATTTTCCATTGAATCAAATCTATACAATAGAAGTTTTCGAGAACTTTCCATTGAAAATGCGATTGAAATTTATGATTCCTGTATAGCCCCATTGGAGCCTGAAACAGTCTTATTGCATATCGGTGAAGCTGATCTTGACTATTTTGAAGAGAGTCCCTCAGACTTTGACCAAAAATACTTTGAATTGATTGCACACATTAAAAATTATAACAAAAAATGCAAAATAGCAATCATCTCTCTCAAAAACGAAAATAACTCCTCAGCTATTTTCGAATTAAATAAACATCTGAAATACATTTCACAATGTGAACACTGCGAGTTTGGGGATATTACAAGTAAACACGTATGGAATCCACAAGGAACAAAGGACACCATATCATTTATCTATTCTATGGGTTTTGTCCGCCCCCTGAAAAATCGCCATCCTCTCTATGACCTTGTAAAAATATTATTCTGCTATGAGCAGCCTTGTATTTAAATATATAACTATCTTCTAGTAAACCACGAAAAGGAAGTAATACTAACTGTACTTACTTCCTTCTCGTCGATTGAGGGTGCGGACAAAATTCTGGACTACTATAGGGCTTCGAAAGGAGCCTTTTTATGTATTCAAAAGAACAAAAGGATATTGCACTACGGATATATCATCAAACAGAGTCTGTAACTGAAACTATTAGGATTCTAGGGTATCCAACACGTAGAAATCTGTACACATGGATTGCTGAAGAAAATACCCCGCCCAAACCAAGGAAAGAATACCCTGTAATTGATAATCCTCCTGATCATCCTCGCAATCCTCCATTAGAAGTAAAATTAAATGCAATTCATCGTTGCTATGAGCTTGGAGAAAATATAAAATATGTTTCAGAAGACATTGGGTATAGTAGAGCTAGTATTTATCAATGGCGAAAACGTTATTTAAAAGAAGGTACATTAGGTCTTATGAATCACAAAAACATTACTCCGGGAACATTAGTAGAAGGTTCTGTTTCAAGTACAGATATTTCTTCTGATGAAATAAATCAGTTGAAGGCTCAAATGCAAGATATGCAATTAGAAATAGACATTCTTAAAGAAACGATAAATGTATTAAAAAAAGACCCAGACATCGATCAGAGTGCTCTCAGCAACAGAGAGAAGGCGGTGATAATCGATGTCTTGAAAAATAGATACTCACTGCCATTATTATTACAGAAATTACAATTATCAAAAAGCAGTTATTATTATCAGGAACACTCCATACAAAAAGAAGATAAATATACACTTTTACGTGTTAGAGTCATTGAATTATTTACAGAGAATAAAGGCCGATATGGTTATAGACGAATTCACGCCTTACTTAAGCGTGAAAATATAATTGTCTCAGAAAAAGTTATTCGTAGAATTATGAAGGAAGAACAACTTATAGTAAAAATCAAACGAACTCGTAAATATAATTCCTATCAAGGTGAAATATCTCCAGCAGTAGATAATCTAATTA
>AUXO011052794.1_pt1 | contig 11759 bp, 3 predicted proteins | sample 768731 | NCBI WGS metagenome assembly AUXO01 (sample SAMN02715735, study PRJNA202380) | gut metagenome | biome: sheep rumen | host: Ovis aries | place: New Zealand: Palmerston North | reverse complement strand
GGTGCAAAACAGCCGTATGAGTTTAATAAAAAATATTATAAAGAAGATATTAAAAGATTAAGTAAACAGTATCCAGGATATATTTGGAAGAGCGATTTTAAAAAAGCTGGAAAAGTATGTTGCGATTGCTCGGGATTAATATCTGCCTATACAGAAAAACAAAAAGGATCTTGGGATTTATTTAATTCCGCAACAAAAAGATGGCAAATTAAGTCGGGTAATAACTGGTTATGGGATAATCTTAAAGAAGTTCCTGTCGGAGCTATTCTATGGAAATCTGGGCATGTTGGAGTTTTTATTGGATATATTGGTAAAACCCCATATTATATTGCTGAAGATGGTAGTGCATATAATTGTAGAATGGCTAAAGTTAAAAATAGCGGTTTTACACATGCACTATTAATTCCAGATATTACTTATAATATTAAAAAAACATATAAGGCTACTAATAAAAAGAAAATCAAAGCCTATAAGTCTTCAAAATCAAAGAAACCTAAACGTACTTTTAGAAAAGGAAGAGATTTTAGAATTATGGCTGAACATAATGGTCGAGGACTTCTTAAAAAACATAGTGCTAAGGCTAACTTATGGGTTGATTTAAAGGATATAAAGAAGAAATAAGGCAAGGTGGTAGTCGTAGTCAGATTTCTTTTTTATATAAAAGGAATGCATATGATAATTATGGTTGGGACAATGTGTTGATTAATTGTTTTTTATTAATTGTTTTTTTTTTTGTAGTGATGGACGGTCAATTACTTATTTTTTATTTATATCTCTTTCTCTAATTTTTATGAATGGATATAATCATATGCATTCCTATTGACTGTCAAAATGAGAAGTGAAAAAGGTGAGTTTATGATTACAATAAAGCAAAAAGGAGATTTTAGCAATCTCAGAAGTTATTTCGAACGTGCTAAAGAAGTCGTAAACTTAGGAAGACTAGACGAGTATGGAAGGCGGGGGGTGGAAGCGCTTGCCGCTGCTACTCCTAAAGATTCTGGAAACACTGCAAGTTCTTGGGAATATCAAATTGATAGAACAAAAACTAGTGTTTCTTTAAGTTTTTATAATACAAATGAAAATAATGGTGTTCCAATTGCAATTATTTTGCAATATGGTCACGCCACTAAAAATGGGCATTGGGTTGAAGGTATAGATTATGTAAATCCAGCAATTCAACCTATTTTTAAAGAAATAGAAGAAGAACTATGGAGGGAGGTTTCTAAATAATGGCTACAACAATAGATAATAAGACTGTGCAGATGAATTTCGATAATAGAAATTTTGAAAAAAATATATCACAGTCTATGAATTCTTTAAAACAAATGGACAGTCAACTTCAGAATATGGAAAAGACTCAAAGTTTAGAAACCTTGAATAAACAAGCTAAACAAGTAGACTTTTCTCATATGTCTAAAGGACTAAATGATGTGAAAGTTCACTTTTCAGCATTACAGGTTGCTGGTGCTACTGTAATATCTGAGTTAACTAAAAAGGTAATGGCTTTTGGCTCAAATTTAATGAAAAATACTTTCGGACAGATAAAGTCTGGCGGTATAAAAAGAGCATTAAATCTTGAGCAGGCAGAATTTCAAGTAACCGGCTTAGCAAAAAGTGTAATGAAAACTGATAAACAGTTTAAAAAGAAAAGTGATGTATGGAAAGCACTACTTAAAGATGTAGATTATGCCGTTGATGGAACTGCTTACGGATTAGATGAGGCTTCAAAAGTAGCATCTCAATTAATGGCTTCAAATATTAAAATTGGCGGCGAAATGAAGACTGCGTTGCGTGGTATTTCTGGTATGGCGGCAATGACAGGCAGAACTTATAGCGATATTGGTAACATATTTACTAAAGTTGCTGGTAATGGGCGTTTGATGTCTCAAGAATTGTTGCAATTTTCAGCATCTGGTTTAAATGCTGCTGCAACATTGACTGAGTATTTAAATAAAAATAAAAAAGTTCGAGAATCTGTTATAGGAGTAGGTTTACAATCTAAAAAGGGTGCAAAAGATGTAAAGACATTTGCTAAATCTACAAAATTAACAGAACAAAATATTAGAACATTAGTAACCACTGGAGCTATCGACTTTAAAACCTTTTCTAAGGCTATGGATGATGCATTTGGCGATCATGCTACAAAGGCTAATGAAACGTATGAAGGTTCTTTAATGAATGTTAAAGCTGCCCTCTCAAGAATCGGTGAACCGGTAGCTACAAATACTTTTGATAATCTTAAAGATATTTTTAATGTATTAATTCCAAGAATAAATGGTTTAAAAAAAGAAATATTACCACTATTAGACTATATAAATTCTTTAACAAGTTCGTTAGGTAAATTTGTTCAAAAAGGATTAAAAGGTATTATTGTAGAATATAAAAAAGTTGATGGAAAAAAAGTAATATCGGGGCTACAGAATTTAAAGACGTCTATAAAAACATTTATAGATATGTTTAAAAATGGCGTCGATACTATAATTTCAAATTTTAAAAATTTATATGATACAATTTCAAAAATATTTAAACAATCATTATTTAGTAATGCATCATCTGTTTTAGGTGGACTAATTACTGCATTAGGTCACGCAATACAATGGTTAGGAAATATTTTAGGAACAATATTCAAAATAATTAATTCAATTGCAAAAATATTAACACCAATATTAGTTCCTGCTATACAATCAATTATAGGATTAGTTCAAAAAGCTGGGTCTGTAATATTAAATACATTTACGAATGTGTCTGATGTATTATCTAATAATGAAAACTTTTTTACAAAATGGGCTAATAATATTATGGCACTATTTAGTGCTATAAAACCTTTATTTTTATCAATATGGAATTTAGCGACATCTATATTTGAATCAGTTATAAAATCTTTAGGTGTTTTATTTAGTTCATTTAAGAATTCAAAATCAAAAGGATTTGATACTTTTGTTAATGGATTAAAAAATGTCATTCAAAATATAGCAGACGTTATAAACAAAATAGCGGAACTAATAAGAAAGACAAAAATACTTCAAGTTGTGACAACTTTAATAGCATCAATTTTTAAAGGTATTGGATATGTTTTAACTAATATAACGACAGTTATTGGTAAATTATTAAATGGTGTATCTACTTTTATAAATAAAATAAAAGATGGTATACATCTTGGAGATATGTTAAAGCATGTTATAGACACAGTTAAAAATGGTATAAGTGGTATAGTTAAAATACTAAATCAAAATGGTGACGTTGTTGTTAGAGGAAGTGTATTTGCTTTATTGTTTGTAAAAATTAAACAATTAGTATTTGCTTTACAAAGTTTACAAGGAAAAGGAATAATAAAATACGCTAGACCTATTCAACAGATTTTTACGAATTTAGGAACTACTATATTTAAATTCAATAACCAAATAAGATATAAAACTTTAAGAGAAATAGCAGCATCTATATTAATGCTATCTGTTTCTCTTTTGATTTTATCAGGAATCCCAAAACAAAAATTAACTACTGCTATAACAGCTATAACTTCTTTATTTATAGAATTAACAATGTCGTTTAAATCTATATCTAGTGTTGGTTCATTTAACTTAGGACCTGTTGTTAAAACCTTAATATCTTTAGCAGTATCGGTTCTAATATTATCATCAGCATTAAAGAAAGTTTCGTCAATTGATGAAAAGAAGTTATATAAAAGTATAGGTGCGGTATCTATACTCGTTGCTGAAATGATAGGTGCTATTAAAATATTAAGTACCGGAAATAAGAAATTATCTGGAGGAGTTACAACTTTAATATCTTTAGCGTTCGCTGTTAAGATGTTATCAAAATCAGTTATTAATTTAGCAAAATTATCATGGGAAGATTTGAAGAAAGGACTTATTTCTGTGGGATTAATACTGAGTGGTATTGTTGCTTATTTAACACTATCATCTTTAGTTAATGACAAAATAGGTAAATCTTCGATAAAATCTGCCATAAGTATTGTATTAGTTGCTAAAGCTATTAAAACTCTTTCTAAAGTAATACAAACAATTGGTAATCTGTCATGGGAACAAATTACTAAAGGCCTTACAACTATTGGTATATTATTAGTAGCAATTACTGGTTATATAGCTACTACTGCTGTTATTGGAGATAAAATAGGTAAGTCTTCAATAAAATCTGCAGCTAGTATTTTATTAATAGCCGTAGCTTTAAAAACTTTATCAAAAATAGTTAAAACTTTAGGGTCTATGTCTTGGTCCGAAATTGGAAAAGGCTTAGCAACAGTTGGCACTATAATGTTAAGTTTTATAGCATTTACTTTATTACTTAATAAGGTCAGTGGCATGTCACTGAAATCTGCTGCTGGAATTTTATTAGTAGCTATGGCTATCAAAATACTAGCAGGAACAGTATCAATGCTTAGCAATATAGCTCCTGAAAAATTAGTTACAGGTTTAATGGTATTTATAAGCATGCTAATGTCTTTAGCTATAGCATTAAATGCGATGAAAGGTACGATTGGTGGATCTGCTGCACTAATTGTTGCGTCAGCAGCAATATTAATACTATCTGCATCATTGAAGTTAATATCATCTATACCTATTGTAGGATTAGCAGGAAGTTTAGTAACATTAGCATTAACATTGTTAATATTTTCAAAAGCTGCTAGCGCTATGAGTAGTTCTATACCAGCTTTAATGGGTGTTGCAGGAGCAATAACTTTATTAGGTATTGGAATGGCATTATTGGGTGTCGGAATTTTGGCACTTGCCCTAGGCTTAAAAATGGTACTTGAAGTTATTGTTAGAATAGGTACAGGATTAAAAGATATATTAGTAGCTTTAGTTATGGCAGTCGTTGAATCTGTAAAAGCTATAGTAATTGGAGTTGCAGACATGGTCCCTGAACTTGTAAGGGCTCTTACCGTATTACTAAAAGGAGCTCTTAGCATAATTAGAGACATTGTTCCAGAATTAGGCCAAACAATAATGGAAGTATTGTTAAGTGTTCTCCAATCTATTGCTCAAAATATAGGACCTATTATACAAGCTATTATTGATATAGTTATTGGTATATTTAATGGTTTAGCTTCAAGAATTGGTGATTTAACAGACGCTATTGGAAACTTCTTAGGTGCTATAGGCGATCAGATAGTTAAGGTATTAGGAGAAATAAGCGTTGATAAAGTAATTAAATTACTATTAGCTGTTACATTTATATCTATAATTATAAAAACACTTTCTACAATGCAAACTCAGGCTGCTAAGGCTATTATAACAGTAGCGTTGATAGCAGTATCATTACTAATATTAACTGGAGTTTTTGCATTAATAGGAATGATAGATAATAGTTTAACAGAAAAGCTAAATGCTATAACTGTGTTCTTAGCAGTAATGACTTTAGTTTTAATTGGATGCGCTGTAATAGGAAATTTTGCAGCACAAGCTCTTATTGGTTTAGGTGTTTTAATTATTGCTATTGCTGCTATAACTACTGTTATGGTTGCTCTTGGGGCACTGGCTGATAAATTAGAGCCTTTTATAGATAAAGGAGGCCCTCTACTAGTTAAAGTAGGGTCGTATATAGGCCAATTTATAGGTGCATTCATTGGCGGTATAGCAGCTAAGGCTGCTGAAGCTTTACCTGTTTTGGGGGATGCTCTTGGTCAATTTGGTCAAAAGATTGGTCCATTTACTAAGGCTATAAATGAAATGCCTTTGGATATGATTGTCAAAATAGGGGCATTAATTGCTGCTATTTTAGCAATAACTGCTACAAGCTTTATGAATAAGATTACAACATTCTTATCATTTGGCGAAGATCCTATAGATAATTTCATCAATATGATGATTAAACTTGGAAAAGGCCTAAAGAAGTTTAATGCAACAATTGCTGGCGTTGATGCTTCTGGAGCAGAGACGGCTTCAAATGTGTTACTTAAATTAGCGGCAACAGCAAACTTAATTCCAAGTTCTGGAGGATGGTTACAGAAGTTTACAGGTAATAAAGACCTAGATGGTTTTAGTGCAGGTGTTGTATCGTTAGCAAAAGGTTTAAAATCATTTGTATCAAGTATAGACACATCTATAGACGTTGCTAAATATGAGCCATATGTTGACTTAATTAAAAAGATGGCAGAAATAGCAAACCTAATACCTAGATCTGGTGGATGGCTTCAAAATCTAGTTGGTAATAAAGATTTGTCAGGATTTGGAGAATCTATAAAACCATTAGCTGAAGGAATTAAGACATTTGCAAAACAAGCACAAAGTATTGAAAATCCAGACGCAGTTAATAATATTATTAATATTGTTAAAAAGATGGTTGAAATTCAAAATGATTTACCTAGATCTGGAGGATTGTGGCAGGCAATAGCAGGAAGTAAAGATTGGGATCAACTATCTGAAGGTTTAACCAGTATGGTTGACTGCTTTAAAGACATATCAGAATCGTTAGGTAAGGGTATTAATTTAAAGATAATTCAGACTGCTGTAACACTATTACAAGATATAGCAAAAGTAAATACTGAAGCTATTAAAATAACAGATAAAGCCGACAATAAAAAAGAAAAAGGTGATAGTGAAACCTATGTATCTAAGATAATAGAACCAGTTAAAAAAGCGGTTAATAAAATAAAAGAATATCAAAAAACTTTAAAACAAGAAGACATGGACGGAATGGTCGGATATTTTAAAGTTCTTAAAAATTTTATTAATGCTCTTGGTACTGAATTTTCTGATAAAGAAACACAAAAGAATCTAAAAATAGTAGAGACTGTTGGTAATACTATTGCTTCATTATTGTCATCTGTTCTAAAAATTAGAACATTAATGACCAATAATACAAAGAAGGGTAAAGGAGAACAATCTTTATCTAGTCAATTAACAGGTTTTGGAAATGCTATTGTTGATTTTTCAACTACTATGGGCGCTATGTCCCCTACTGGAATTACAATGGCTAAAAATGCCGTTGATACTTTGAAATCAATGTCAGACCTCAAAATTAGTAAATTTGAGAATGCTAAAACTTCAGTTGACAATCTTAAATCTGCTTTATTAGCTTTCAAAGAACTTAATAAACCAGAAAATAAACTTACAACTAGCGGAGGTATTCTTACAGGAAAGGGCGGAGAATTAGGTCAATTAAAAGCATATATAAAATCTATTAAAAACGCCCTTAAAGATTTTGCAAAAGGACTTAATACTAAAGATGTAAAAAGCAAACTTAAAGAACTTAATTCTTTTGGTAAAAAGATGTCTAATTTTGCAGAGGGACTAAAAGCTGTTGCTGGTGCATTTAATGAAATTAACAAAACAGGAGTTAATGCTGATAAAGGTACTGCTGTTCAACAAGCAATGGCTAACGTTGCAAAATCCGGAATAGAAAAATTCTATAAAGGATTAAAAGGCAAAAAATCTAAAGTTGAAGGCGCTTTTAAGTCTTTACTAAAAACTACTAAAACTGTTGCTGGAGAAGTATTTACAAAAGACTCATTTAAAACTCTTGGTCAAAATCTTATAGATGGAATGATTCAAGGTATCAATTCTAGAACAGAAAATCTTAAGAAGTCTTTAGCATTGCAAATTACAGCAGGAGTTAAAGTTACTAAAAAGAAAGCAAAATCAAAATCACCTTCTAAAGTATATGACAAAATTGGTCAAGATTTAATGGCCGGTGAAGAGCAAGGTATTATAAAAGGCGGTAAGAAAGTATTATCAGCTTTAAAATCTGTAACGGGTAACGGTATTAAACTACAAGCTAGTTTAATATCTAGTACAAATGTTACAAATTCTGCTACAAAAGTATCTAAAAATTTTGCTAAAACATTAAATAGTAAAATGAAAGATTCTATGAAGAAAGTCATTTATAAGACTGGTGGCGCATTGGGTCCTTTATTCACATACTTTTATGATACTAGCAAATTTGCTAACGCTGAAATTCCTAAAATTATAGGTACTGCTCAAAATAATTTAAAGAAAGCAGCGGTAGCATTATATGAAGCTATGAATCCAGAACAAGCAGCAGATGAGAAATCTCAAAAATCTTCCCTTAATAATAAAATTAAGAAAAATAAAAAAATAATGAATAAGTATAAGAAGACTTATAAAACTTATTCTAAGAAAAAGGGAAAGAAAAAGAGCAATTATAAAAAGAAGCACAAAGGTGCTATTAAGAGATATGAATCTGCCAAAAAACGTTGGAAACAAGCAAAAGCTGATAGGAAAGATCTTAATAAGACTATTAGAGATAATAGAACATCAGCATGGCAAGATCTTGCTAACACTATTAAAGACAACGCTCGTTCATTTATGGATCCATTAGCTCAGGCTATTGATTATGGTTTGAATTTATTTGATAAATTTGAGCGTGGTCAAAGAATTTCTGCTGGTAGAATGCTTGCTAACTATGCATCAAACGTTAAAGGTATTGAAAAATACAATAACGCATTAGCAACACTCAAAAACAAAGTATCACCAGAAATGTATGCTGATTTGAAATCCCAAGGTATTTCAGCATTACCTCAAATTGAAGCTATTAATAGAATGTCTAATCAACAATTGAATGATTTGAAAATATATGAGGCTACTAATAATAGACAAAAATTTGAAAATATGCTTCAAAATCTAAAAGATAGAATAACTCAAGCAAAATCCTGGAAAGAGAAAGTAGTTGAGTTAACTAAGAGAGGTCTTAACAAAGACGCTCTACAAGAAATACTTAATATGGGAATTGAAGAAGCTGGACCATATTTAAATGCTTTATTAACCGCTAATAGAAGTGATATTAATAAATTTAATAATTATTTTAAAGCTGCTAGGAATACAGAAACAGAAATGGCTAAAGCAGGTCAAGCATCATATGCTAAATCTGCTACAGGTGGAGTTAATAAAGCGGCTAATAAAAAAGCTGGTAAGAAAGCGGCATTAAATTATGGTGCTGGTTTAATTAAAGGATTACAAGACAAGAAGAAAAATAAACAGGTATCTGATGCCGCATATAAACTAGCAGATCAAGTAGTTAAAGCGGTTAACAAGCGTCTCGGTATTAAATCGCCAGCTAAAGAAGGTGCTAAAGCTATGATGTATGTAGCTTTAGGAATGGTTAAAGGTGCTACAGACAATTTAAATCTTGCTCAAAATGCAGGAGAGGACCTTGCAAATGCTGTTCTTACACCATTACAATCTATAGAAACTGCTCAAAATGTAATTGATGGAAACCCTACAATTACACCAGTTCTAGATTTAGACCGACTTGAAAGAGATATGAGTGAACTTAATGATATGTTCAATAGCGAATATACATTAGGAATTGCTGCTGACATTGCAAGTAATAAGAAATTAGCTGCTCAAAATACTAAGAACGGAGATATTATTAATAACTACAATAATAAATTTACTCAAAATAATTATTCTCCAGAACCATTAGACAGAGTAGGTATTTACAGAGATACAAAAGGTTGGATAAACAGTAAGATGAAAGGAGGAGTCGCTACAACATGATTAAAGCAATAACAGTTACAAATGATAATGAAGAATCTTTAAGATTAGTTCTTAATAATCCTATACCTTCAGAAATAGCTGTTGAAAGCGTTGAAGGTTTAGAACCTGAAAAGGCTAATATTAATTCAACAGAGAATCAAGTTTATGATGGCTCTTCCTATGATTCATCCAATGTTCCTCAGAAACCTATAACTATTAATCTTAAGTTTTTACCTAATGACGGTAACATAGAAAGAATTAGACATAAGTGTTATGATTTCTTTCCAGTTACTAAAAATGTTAAACTTGAAATAGAAACGGATGAAAGATATTTACATATTGACGGATATGTTGAATCAAATCTTCCAGAGATTTTTAGTGAAATGGAAGGAGCAGCAATATCAATATTATGTATGAATCCTTATTTTAAAGGTCATACAGATTCTAGAAATATGTTAAAGGGAGTTGAAGATGCATTTCAATTCCCTTTTTCAAACGAGAGTTTAATCGAGAAACTATTAATATTTGGTGATATTTATGATACTAGTTTTAGAAATATTTATTATTATGGAGAAAAAGAAGCAGGTGTCAAAATAGAAATAGCTTTTAAAGGTGATGAGGATTTATTAGTAATTGAGAATGTTCATCAAAATATTAGGCAGAAAATTCTTTTAAATTTGGCTACTGTAAAAACTCAAAATCAAATATCAGAATTATTAGAAGATGACTATATGATAATTGATACAACATCTGGTAATAAAAACATTGATTTATATCACTATAGTTCGACTGATAATAGATACAAAAAATATAATGCATTATCAGGTGTTGATTTATCGACTTTATCATGGATATTATTAATTAAAGGATATAATAAAATATCTTTTAGTTCAAGTAATGACGATAATATTAAAGAATTCGTTATTAACAATAAAGTATTATATAGAGGAGTATAATTATGGAAGTTTATGTTTTAAATAAAGACTTAATACCTATAGGCGTTGTGGATAATTATAATTCTTTTATATGGACTGAACGGTATGCCGAAGCTGGTGATTTCGAATTAACTATCCCAGCTTCTAAGCAAGCCGTTGATTTATTTAAACAAGATTATTATCTCAAAATCAAAGACTCTAACGAGTTAATGATTATAGAGACTATAACAATAAAAACGGAAAATCATGCACAATATATGACTGTCGCTGGAAGATCTTTGGTTTCTATATTAGATAGAAGAGTGGTTCTTGGAGTTAGGTATTTTAATTCCTCAGAAGCAGACGAAGCTTTAAGAGATCAAAATTTATGGCAAATAGTCAGCCGATTGGTTGATGAAAATGCTATAACACCAGAAGAGAATCCAATAAATACAGAAAAATCTGTAGATCCAAGTACAAATCCACAAACTAATGATGATTGTTTAATAGATTATCATTCTATAATGAAAAATAATAGAAAAATATCAGAATTGTGTTTAACTGATACAAATTATCAAAATAATACAATAATAAACCCATACGGAAAAATAACTGATAAAAAACCTATGAATTTACAGTTTAATGGCGAAACAATATATGACGCTGTAAAATCGGTATGCGATAAATATCATATAGGTTTTTCTATAACATATCATCCTGATAATTTGAAATTAAATCCAGCAAAACCACCATTTGTTTTTTATATTTATGATGGTCAAAATAGAATTAGTGATAGACAAGGACCAAATACTGATAAGCAACCTCAAAAGACTGATGGAACATATAATACTTCAGTTGTATTATCACCGTCATTTGAAAATATTACAAATATTTCATATGCTAGTTCTAAAAACGGTTTTAAAACTGTTATGTTAGCACTTGGGGATAGTGAAGGTTCTAAAGAAGGTACAAGACCTAGACCTTGGGCAATAGTAGATGCTAATGGCAGAGCTATTGGATATGCTACAGATTACAAAGAACAAATAGAAGCTGATAAAGAGCCTTCTGGGTTAGACCTTAGAGAGTCTATTCAAGATTTATCTTCCGAAGTTACTATGGATGGTGATTGTGCGAATGATGATTTTCAAGGATTAAATGATACGGATTACCAAAAAATATTAATTAATAGAGCTATGGAAGTTCTAACAGATCAAAATAAAGCATTGGATGCTTTTGATGGAGAAATAGTAAATAATAGTTCATATAAAGTAAAAGAAGACTATGATTTAGGTGATATTATTGAGATGTCTGACGATTTAGGGCACTCAAAATGGATGAGAGTAACTGAGATTATATATTCTCATACTCAAAATGGATATAAAATATATCC
>AUXO010279014.1_pt1 | contig 11759 bp, 11 predicted proteins | sample 768731 | NCBI WGS metagenome assembly AUXO01 (sample SAMN02715735, study PRJNA202380) | gut metagenome | biome: sheep rumen | host: Ovis aries | place: New Zealand: Palmerston North | reverse complement strand
TGTATATTAGTCAATGATGTGACACCAACTTTTTAAAAATAAAAAGTTGATATGCTATTATGAAGTTATCACCTAAACAGCGGTGCTGTTATGGATAAGTCTTATTCGGCAGAGATGTTTGCACCACAGATATTTATTAATCGAGCAGAATAAGAATCAGAGTGTCTCTAGTTCGAGACGTTTTTCTAACGGACTTTTCCAACTGAGCACTTGCATCGGGATGGAATTGGAACGATTTAGATATCGTTTCATTTGAATCTGGAGATCCTCATATGAGTAAAACTTCAGATGATTATAGAATCTTTCTTGATCATTGCGATGGCTACGTTCAACCTTTCCATTGTGTCGCGGTGTTCTAGGACGGATTCGCTTGTGAGTGATATTTAGTTCAGCACACGTTTTATCTAAGATATGAATTCGTTCTGTTTTTGTAATATTTGTAAATTCAGCCCCATTATCCGTTTGTAGGATATCTGGGAGATAACCAAAGTAGTTGATGGCACGCTTTAAGAAATCAACTGTTGAATAACCGCTTTGTTCCATGTAAGGATAAATAAAGCGCTCACGAGAAGCTTCATCAATAACTGTATATTGGTAAAATTTTTGAGGAACAGAGCCTGAATAGCAAACCTTTGGAACGTATTTAACATCCATCTGCCATTTCACACCGAGCTTGGTTGGAGTATCGTAAGGTTTTGGCTTGTAGGCTTTTTTGGTAGATGGTGCAGCACTAGAAAACCCAAGCCTTTTATAAATACGATATAGTGATGCAGGGTGTCTAGAGTAGCCTTTGGCAACACGAAGCTTACCATACAATTCGCACACAGAGATATGCGGGTTACGTCGGTGGTAGTCAGTAATCCATTTGATTTCCTGCTCAGTGTGGGCATTGGGATGAGGTGTGTGCGGACGATGAGATTTATCCATCAGGGAATCCTTTGTTCCATCGAATTTCTTGTTCCATCGAAGCAGGGAAGATTTGGAAATCTTATATCTTCGACAGACGAAAGATACACCGACACCTGTACGGTATAGTTTTACAGCATAGTATTTTGTGTTAATTTCATGTGGCAAATATCGTTGTGAGTATGTTATAGTATTCATGACGGTTGAGTTTTCCTTTTCTAGTATGTTTTTGTGGTGATTACATTCTATAGGACTCAACCGTTTTTGTATAGGTGTAGGTGTCACATCAATTGTAACCTTACAATATTTGTAAAGGGGAATTTTGAATGATTGTTGACAAGCAGAACATATATTTGGTATATTATTGATATACAAAAGAAAACAATCATACGACATAGGATATAAAATAAATGAAAGAACGCAAGAAGTGTTTTCATTAGTGCTGCGTTATTATTTTTAGGTTTTAGAGATAGCTGATTGACAGAGAATCAGGTTTAAGAAAGATATGAACGGATATGTTGTAGCAATACAATATATCCGTTTTTAAGATTTATAGGGAATTCTTCCTAGTAATATAAAAATGCTCCGTATCAGGCACATTCGCACAAATGGAAAATGTCACATGCTTTCTTAATTATTTTATAAGGATTAAGTTTGAACAAGCATTTGCTTTATAAGATTTTATGATATAAATATTTTATATGAGAATGTATTTATGCATAATATGGCTGCAAAATAACATTGTATGAGCAATCAGTAAAGGATGAATAAGGATATAAATAGTACATTTTATGAAAAAGTGGGGAATTCGTAAGATTCTGTATGCTGGGTATATAGAATTCTTTTTAAGTATTATATTTTGGATTGGTGCAGGAGTAAATGCATTTCATGGAATCGAACCGTGGGTGTATGTTGTTTTACTGGGCTTTTTAGGATGTAGTATTGTAATTATTGGGTGTGCGATGCTGTATGAGCATTTTTATATGGATAGTGTACGGAAAAGTTATCAGGATTTAGAGCAGCTAAATGCAAAGTTGCGTACACAAAGACATGAATATTTAAATGAGATGCAGGTTGTATATGGTTTACTTGAGTTAAAAGAATACGAGGAAGCTGTGGCTTATTTAAAGCCGATTTATGAAGATATTGCGAAAGTTGGCAAGGCATTAAGAACTAAGAAGCCGGCGGTCAATGCATTGTTGTGTGCAAAAATGGAACAGGCAGAGAAGATGAAGGTTGACTTTTATATAGAAGTTTCATCGGATTTGCATAATTTGCAGATGGAACAGTGGGATGTTTGTAAGATTTTAAGCAATCTTACAGATAATGCGATGACTGCGGTAAAGGATAATGCGGCCAGCAAGGAAGTACATTTGCAGATTATTGAAAATGCGACTAGTTATGTATTTTGTGTATATAATAATGGACCGGTTATTGCACCGGGAAAATTAAATCTTATTTTTCAAAAAGGTTATTCAAGCAAGAAAGAGGCCGGGCATGGATTAGGACTTGGAATTGTGAAAGATATTACAAATCAATATCATGGACAAATTGAAGTTCAATCGGCAGAAGGTAAGACACAGTTTGAAGTGACAATACCAAAAGAGCGTGCGTTAACACATAAAAAATGACAGTTGAAGATGAATTTTGAATATTTGGTGCAGTAGCTATTTTCATTTTGGAAAAGAGACGTATACTGTATGTAGATAGAAAAATGAAATGCAAAACGAAAGTTGAGGTGTGTATATATGGATGGCTTGGTTGTTATTGGAATTATTTTATTTATTGCAGCATTTCTATTTATCGGAATAGAAATTATGATTCCGGGGTTTGGTGCACCGGGAATTATTGGCAGTGCATGTCTGATTGCAGGAATCTTTCTGACGGCAAAAGATTACATACAGGCATTATATATTGGTGTTGGTGTATTGGTGCTGTTAGGAATCTTTGTGGCAGTACTAATGACACTTTTATCCAAAGGAAAGTTTAAAAGTCCTATTATTTTAAAAGAAAGTATGGATAGAGAAGAAGGTTATATCAGTTCGTCAGATTTAGAATATATGATTGGAAAACGTGGTGTTACCGTGAATGCATTGCATCCGGCAGGTAGAGTTGATGTTGAAGGTGTAGAATTCGACGTGGTATCTGATGGCAAATTTATTGAACAGGGAACGCAGGTTGAAATTTACAAAGTTCGGAATTCTTCGTTAGTAGTGAAAGAAATATAAAGTTAGCAATATGTTAATAAATGTCCGCTTACAGAGACATTTGTTATAAATTATGCAGTATGTTAGAACCAGAAGAAACCCAATGTTCTGGAAAATAATAAAAGTACATACTGTAAATGAAAAAGAAAAGGGGTAGAAACTATGATTGGTGTAGGCGTATTAGGAGTAATTATTATTGTGGCAGTGTTGCTGTTTTTCAGATTTATCCCATTGGGATTGTGGATTTCAGCACTTGCAGCAGGCGTTCATGTGAGCGTATTTAATTTGGTTGGTATGAGACTTCGAAGAGTTGTACCGTCAAGAATTGTTATGCCGTTGATTAAAGCAACAAAGGCAGGAATTAAACTAAGTGCAAATCAGTTAGAAGCACATTATTTAGCAGGTGGTAACGTAGATGGCGTTGTAGATGCATTGATTGCTTCAGAGCGAGCAGGAATTGAACTTCCATTTGAAAAGGCAGCAGCTATTGATCTTGCAGGTAGAAATGTATTAGAAGCGGTTAAGATGAGTGTTAATCCAAAGGTTATTGAGACACCGAATATTTCAGCAGTTGCAAAAGATGGTATTGAATTATTGGTTAAGGCAAGAGTTACCGTTCGTACGAATCTTGAAAGACTTGTCGGTGGTGCCGGTGAATCTACAATTTTAGCCAGAATTGGTGAAGGTATTGTAACAACAGTTGGTTCTTCAGAGTCGCATAAGAGTGTATTGGAGAATCCGGACGGAATCTCTAAGTTGGTATTAACAAAGGGACTTGATTCCGGTACAGCATATGAAATTCTTTCAATTGATATTGCGGATATTGATGTCGGCAGAAATATTGGTGCACATTTACAGAGTCTTCAGGCGGAAGCAGATAAGAATATTGCACAGGCAAAGGCAGAGGAACGTCGTGCAATGGCAGTTGCGAAGGAACAGGAAATGAGAGCATATGTAGTAGAAGCGGAAGCGGAAGTTCCAAAGGCATTGGCATTTGCATTAAAGAATGGTAAATTGGGGATCATGGATTATTATGATATGCAGAATCTCAAGGCGGATACTCAGATGCGTGAGAATATAGCAAGAGAAGACAGTGATGCAAAGAAGATTTTAGAAGGTGAGAATAATGAGTAATCTTGAGGATTCCATCGGAAATGTACTGTCTAGGGTTATAAAAGAGGCGGAGAATCTTTCAAACAGTCCGGAACTCAAAGAATTTGTGGGAAGTGTGGTTTCATATGGTAAGAAAGTTACAGAGAGTATGAATCAGACGAATCCGGCAAATCAGAATAGAAAACAGCAGCATCATAAGTATGTAAATCCAGAACATCCGAAAGAAAATCTGCAGGAGTGTGATGTATGTCATGATGAGAAACATCATATTGTAGAAAATGTATCCTATGAACATAAGAAGCATATGCAGCAGAAAAAAGAAAATTTGCGAAATGCAATGATTCTCTCAGAGGTTCTTTCGGAACCAATGTGTAAGCGAAGACGGCATAATAAGAGTGCGGTAAGAACATACAGAGGTTAATGATTATGATGGAAATGAAACCCGTGCAGGTAATGATTGTGGATGACGAAGTATATATTCGTAAAATATTACGGAAAGTCATTGAACGGCAGAAAGGGTTTGAGGTTGTCTGTGAGTATGATAATATGACGGATGCATTGCTTGGATTTGAACAGTTTCATCCACAGGTTATTTTTATGGATATTGAGATTTCTGGCAGCAGTGGTATTGATTGTGCGAAAGTTATTGCTAAATTAGATCAGACTGTAAAGATTATTTTTGCGACAGCCCATGCGGAATATATGTCAAATGCATTTGAATTGTATGCGTTTGATTATCTGGTTAAGCCGTTTAATATACAGCGAATAGAACATACATTAGAAAGAATCCGACAGCAGGAAGATAAACGGGAGAATACAGGGCAGTCATTTGCAGATTTTGATAATAAGAATAAAGCAGATAAAAAGCATGCACAATTGATGATTAAATCCAAAGAAAGTATGAATTTTTTGGATGCACAGGAGATTGTATTTATTGAACGGGAAAATAATGCAACGTGTATTTATATGTCAGATGAAGAAGTTTTTCAGACATCAATGTCATTGGGGGATTTAGAAAGCAGGCTTGATGATACGATATTTATCAGGAGTCATAAATCCTATATTATTAATCGTAATTTTATTAAGAAAATTGAACCGTATGGACGTTGGACTTACATTGTGAAATTTAAAACAATCCAGCAGGATGCATTGATTACGAAAGAAAAATATGAACAAATGAAGAAGTTTTATGAATAAGCAGAAAAAGCGGCAGGCGAAAAGTTTTTCGTTTGCCGTTTTTCCTTTATGATAATTTTACTTTCTCAACATCCAAAACTGTGTTATACTAACAGACAGCGACTCAAAAGGAGATATTTAAATGAGTAAGATAATTGTCATTGGTGGTGGCGCAGCAGGCATGATGTCTGCGATAACAGCTGCTTCAAATGAACACGATGTAATATTGATAGAAAAAAATGAAAAATTAGGCAAGAAGATATTTATTACAGGCAAAGGCCGCTGTAATTTTACCAATGCTGGGGATAGTGATGATCTATTCAATAGTGTAGTAACGAATCAGAAGTTTTTATACAGTGCGTTTCATGGGTTCTCCAATTACGATACTATGGGATTTTTTGATGAGTTAGGACTTGCATTTAAAGTGGAACGTGGTAACAGAGTGTTCCCGGAATCAGACCATTCTTCTGATGTTATTGGTGCATTGTCTAGAAAAATGAAATCATTAGGCGTAGAGATTTTATTAAATACCAAAGTAGAAGAAGTATGCAGTAAAGATGGTGCGTTTCATTCGGTAAAAGTGGAAGATGCATTTGAAAAGCATAAGGAAATCAAAGGAGATGCAGTTATTATTGCGACAGGAGGCAATTCGTATCAGTCTACGGGTTCAACAGGAGATGGGTATCGTTTTGCAAAGAGCCTTGGTCACAAAGTAACGCCGATTTTGCCGGCACTCGTACCATTTAAGGTGGCGGAGGAATGGGAACGTGACTTACAGGGATTAAGTCTGCGGAATGTCAGTGTAACCATTTATGATGGCAAAAAGGAATTGTATACAGAGTTTGGTGAGATGTTGTTTACACATTTTGGCGTGAGTGGACCTACTGTGCTTAGTGCCAGCAGTTATGTAGCAAAGACGATTCAGAAAAAGGAGTTGCAGCTTGTCATTAATTTAAAGCCTGCATTAACAGAAGACCAGTTAGATGAAAGAATTCTGCGTGATTTTGATGAAGTAAAGAATAAGAGCTTTAAGAATTCGTTAGATAAATTGCTGCCAAAGAAGCTGATACCGGTTGTAGTAATGTTAAGTAAGATTTCGCCTGAGAAGAAAGTAAATGAAATTACAAAACAAGAACGTCAGAATCTTGTATACTTAATACAACATTTCACATTGACATTAACTGGACTTCGTGGATTTCAGGAAGCAATTGTTACACAGGGCGGTGTGGATGTAAAAGAAATTAATCCATCTACTATGGAATCTAAATTGGTTAAAAATGTTTATTTTGCAGGAGAGGTGCTGGATGTGGATGCTGTAACAGGAGGATTTAATCTTCAAATTGCATGGTCAACAGCGTATGCAGCGGCAGCGCATTTATAAAATGCACATTAGAAACACAGATATGGATGGAAAACAAAGGCATGATATATGATATATGTCTGAATAATGATATAAGTTAAACAAAAGGAGTAGAGGATATGTCAATTTCAATAGCAATTGATGGACCGGCAGGTGCTGGAAAAAGTACAATCGCCAAAAGATTAGCGGCAAAAATGAATTATATTTATGTGGATACAGGGGCAATGTATCGTGCAATGGCGGTATATTTTACACAAAATCATGTGAATCCAGATGATGAACGAGAAATAGATGCGTCCGTTGTCAATGTAGATATATCTATTGAATATGCAGATGGTGTGCAGCAGGTTATTTTAAATGGAGATAATGTAACGGCATTTTTAAGAACAGAAGAAACGGGGCGTATGGCATCAAAGACATCTAAATATGCATCTGTTCGTAAAAAATTGGTGGATTTGCAAAGAAAGATTGCCAAAGAAAATAATTGTGTTATGGATGGCAGAGATATTGGAACGGCAGTGTTGCCGGATGCACCGGTCAAGATATATTTGACAGCAAGTTCTGATGCAAGAGCACAGAGAAGATTCGATGAACTCGTAGCAAAAGGTGAGCAGTGTGATTACCAGACAATCAAAGAGGATATTGAACAGAGAGATTATCAGGATATGCATCGTGAGATTTCTCCGTTGTGTCAGGCAGAGGATGCTGTTCTTGTGGACTCTTCAGACATGAATATTGAAGAAGTATTGCAGGCAATTACAGATATTATCGAAAAAAAAAACGCTAGAATAGCCACAACAAAAAGTGGAAAAACAGTAATTCTTGCTGAGTCAGCAGGATTTTGTTTCGGTGTGGAACGTGCAGTGAACACCGTTTATGAACAGGTTGACAAAGAAAATGTGTATACGTACGGACCGATTATTCACAATGAAGAGGTCGTTAAGGATTTAGAGTCGAAAGGTGTTCGTGTTATTGAGAATGCGGCAGATTTCAAGAATACAGAGAATGGAACAGTTATTATTCGTTCACATGGAGTATCAAAAAAGGTATATGATGATTTAAAAAATACAGGCGTTGAAATTATAGATGCCACCTGTCCATTTGTCTTAAAAATTCATACAATCGTAAGAGAAGAGAGCGAGGCGGGCACGCAGATTGTCATTATTGGAAATGAAAAACATCCGGAAGTTGAAGGAATTATGGGCTGGTCTGTATCTCCCGTGCATGTGGTTGATACCGTGGAAAAAGCACAAAATCTCGCACTTGATTTAGAAAAGAAAGTGTGTATCGTATCCCAGACGACATTTAATTACAATAAATTTCAAGAATTAGTTGAAATTATATCCAAAAAGGGGTACAATGTTAGTATTCGTAATACAATTTGTAATGCAACTGAAGAAAGACAGACGGAAGCACGTAAGCTTGCGAAGCGTGCAGATGCAATGATTGTAGTAGGTGGCAGCAGCAGTTCCAATACGCGAAAACTGTATGAAATCTGTAAGAATGAGTGTAATGCTACTTTTTACATTCAGACACTTAATGACCTTGACTTGGAGTCCTTAAGCAAGGCAGACTGCATAGGTATTACAGCAGGGGCATCGACCCCAAACAATATTATTGAGGAGGTTTACACTAATGTCAGAATTAAGCTTTGAAGAGATGTTAGATGAAACATTTAAGACAATACATACAGGAGAGGTAGTTGATGGTACTGTTATCGCCGTTAAGGAAGATCAGATCGTTCTTAACATCGGTTACAAAGCAGATGGTATTATTACACGTAATGAATACACATCTACACCAGGCGTTGATTTAACAACAGTTGTATCTGTTGGCGATACAATGCAGGCAAAAGTGCTTAAGATTAATGATGGCGAAGGCCAGGTTCTTCTTACATACAAGAGACTTGTTGCTGATAATGGTAACAAGAAGCTTGAAGAAGCATTCGAAAACCAGACTGTATTAACAGCTAAGGTAAGCCAGGTTATGAATGGTGGTTTAGGTGTTGTAATTGAAGAAGCAAGAGTATTCATTCCAGCAAGTCTTGTTTCAGATACATTTGTTAAGGATTTATCAGTATATAAGGATCAGGAAGTTTCTTTTGTAATTACTGAATACAATCCTAAGAAGAGAAGAATTATCGGTGACTGCAAGCAGCTTATCGTTGCTAAGAAGGCAGAAGCTCAGAAGGAATTATTAGAAAAGATTCATGAAGGAGATACAATCGAAGGTACAGTTAAGAATGTAACAGATTTCGGTGCATTCATCGACCTCGGTGGTGTTGATGGTCTTCTTCACATCTCTGAAATGTCATGGGGCAGAACAGAGAATCCTAAGAAGGTATACAAAGTTGGCGATTCTGTAAAGTGCTTTATTAAGGAAATCAACGGTACAAAGATTGCTCTTAGTGTTAAGTATCCAGATCTTAATCCATGGAACAATGCAGCAGAGAAGTATGCTGTAGGCAATGTTGTTAAGGGAACAGTTGCAAGAATGACAGATTTCGGTGCTTTCGTTCAGCTTGAAGAAGGTATTGATGCATTACTTCATGTTTCTCAGATTGCTAGAGAGCATATTGAAAAGCCTTCAGATGTCCTTTCAATCGGTCAGGAAATCGAAGCTGTTGTTGTTGATATGAACGAAGCTGACAAGAAGGTTAGCTTAAGCATGAAAGCATTATTAAAGGACGAGCAGCCGGCTGAAGATGCTGAATAATTAAGATGGAATATTGGATGTAGTCCACATATAAGAATATAATGATTCTAAATTAAATAGCTGTGAGTTAGATATGAGATTCATAGTGAGTCATTTAAGAGGCTTCTTATTCTACAGATTATGTAGAGTAAGAAGCTTTTTTGTGTGCACCGTGTGGTTGTGCATCTTTGTGATATATAGAGATAGGACAAATGTGTTGATAAAAAATTGAAAAGTTTTGTGTATCGAGTTTTTAAACGATTTCATCTGTTCTGAAAATGAAATGGGGGGATTTCGGCGCAGTTAAATATATTTTTGTAACTGAACGTACATACGTCCTTTTCTTGTTTCGTTACCGCATCCATCATAGATGAATTTTCCAAGACCGCGAATAACAAGGATGTCGTTCGGCTTTAACATATAACTGTTGTTTTCCATTACTTTTCCATTGATGAATATTTTCTGGGTGCGAAATAGTTCGATTACCTTACTTCTGGAAAGTTTTGTCAGAGTAGCGGCGACTGCATCAATTCGATTAGAAGCTGCAATACATTCTATATGCTCAATATGAGGTTTGATGTCAGATAAGTTCTGATCACAGTATTCGCATTTGATATTGGTATGTTTAATTTTTGTCAAGTTGTCGAGAATATAATCTGCGATATGATCCATGCAGAATACATATCCACAGTTGTTTCGGATAATAATATCACCGATTAAACTGCGGTCAATACCGAGATTTAAAATTGCACCGAGAAAGTCGCGATGCGTCAGCGTATCAGAAAATTTTGCAAGTAGTGGACTGATACGAATGAGTTGTATAGGATATGTTCCTTCATATCCAAATAAATCAGCGCTGCCAAACTGTACAATCTGACGTTCACAGGCATCATTCCCTCCATAAGTGGATGATGGGATAAAACGCAAGTCGGAATCCATTTGATGATAAATGGATAATTCGGACATGCTTAAAAAATTCGAGTACGTATAAATGTTTTGCTGATATGCTTTTTCAGCCAAATCTGTAAGTTTTCGTTTTAATAATGTGTCTTGTTCCATATAAATCTCCATTTCTATGTATAAAATAAATGATGCAATTTTGTAAGCGGAAGAATGTTAAAATTTATGAAATTAAAATATTCTGTAAGTGTGTAATGTTGGAAATAACGGTAAATAATATCGGTATCTAACAAAAAGAATTACAAGTAGTTAAGTTATGTTATTATTTTTTGAAATTTATTTCCTGTAAACAGAGCATAGACACATCTTAACATAAATTTAAGAAAATATCTGAGATTTTTAATAAAATATATGTTAAAATATAATTAAATTAGCATGATGCTAAAGGGAGAATGTGAGAAAAGGAAAGGTTTTGCTTATGATTAAAGATTACGAAGAATTTAAAAAATTTGTGTTCCAGAATACAAGTATTGATTTAAATGCGTATAAAGAGCGTCAGATGAAAAGAAGAATTGATACGTTGATTTCAAGAAATAAATTTGACGGTTATGATAGTTATAGTAAAGCGATTAAGTCAGATCCTAAAATGATGGATGAATTTGTGAATTACTTAACAATTAATGTATCGGAGTTTTATAGAAATCCAGCGTTATGGAAGACATTAGAAAATGATATTTTACCTGATTTGATTAATAAATTTGGACCGAATCTTAAGATTTGGAGTGCTGCCTGTTCGACAGGAGATGAACCATATTCATTAGCAATGGTTCTTGCAAAGAAAGTTCCGTTATCAAAGATACATATTCTTGCAACAGATATTGATGATCAGGTATTAATGAAAGCAAAAGATGGTGTTTATGGTGAAAACAGTCTGAAGGGATTGCCACAGGAATACAAAGACAAATATTTTGAGAAAATGGGTGATCGTTTCTATAAGATTTCGGATGATATTAAGCGTTGTGTAGAATTTAAGAAGGGTAATTTATTAAAAGATAATTATCCAAGCGGAATGCATTTGATTGTGTGTAGAAATGTTATGATTTATTTTACAGAAGAAGCAAAGGATGAGATTTATAAGAAATTTCATAAAGCACTTGTTCCGGATGGTTGCCTATTTGTAGGAAATACAGAACAGATTATCAATCATCGAGAGATTGGATATACATTTGATAAGTTATTCTTTTATCGGAAGGTAAAGTAAATTTCGGTTTGTGGATGTACTCTGCCTGATAGATAACGAAAATTTTGTGACGTACGGACGCCTATCGAAAAAGATAAATTTATTTTGAAAACGCAAACTCGCCTACGGCTCAAACAGTGCGCTTTTCAAAATAAATTATTTT
>AUXO010376094.1_pt1 | contig 11760 bp, 10 predicted proteins | sample 768731 | NCBI WGS metagenome assembly AUXO01 (sample SAMN02715735, study PRJNA202380) | gut metagenome | biome: sheep rumen | host: Ovis aries | place: New Zealand: Palmerston North | reverse complement strand
CGTGCGATACTTTGTCAACAAAATGTCCAGAGTTCCTGGATATCGCATATCATTTTTACGATATCTAAAGTCTTTTGAAAACAAATATTTCCTGTCGGTTTCTTCAGACTTAGTATTTTTGCCACGAACCTGCGACATAATATCACTCCTCTTTTCCTTCGAAAATTTATCCATGTTGATATTACCTGTCAGTTTTCGTTTTCAACCAGCGGAACCAAACCTTCCAGTACAGGCGCCATGACCTCATCAAGTTTTTCAACATACTTTTCATGCATAGCGATTATATTAAGGAAGTCCAGCAATCGTTTCATATCATTTTTTGCAAACTCACAATGTGCAAAATCATAAGAATTGAACTTAAGCCACACCGCCTTAATTACATCATACCCAGATATATTTAGTCGTTGAAGCGAAAGAGGACAATAAACCTCTATGGTTTTAGTACCATCGGTCAACAGCAATAATTCCTTGTCCGAATCAAACGGATGAGTAACATTTTTAAGCCGAAACCCCGAAGGTATGGATTGCATCAACATCTCATAATCGAAACCAAGTATGTTTTCTGGCTCAAAGTCAGCTTTTTCCAACTCGGCTATATTTCTACCAATTCCCGCAATTTCCAGAAATTTATCCTTATCAGATACAACAGGAACTCTTGCTCTTTTATCTGACTGATTTACAGTAAAAAGGGCTCCTTCAAAATCATCCAAATATACCTGAGAACACATTACGGCATAAACGTAGAAGACAATTTTCTTTGCAGCCTCGGTTTCTGTCATTCCAGTCATAGAGGAAACCGCATCGATAATCTTTGGGGAAATATTGGATGTCATTCCACCCTGGCCGTTTGGATATTGATTCATATAAATATGTGAATTTCCCCTTGCACACATATCATTATCCGGGTAATACCAGCAAAAAGAAACAAACTGTGACAGAGTTGGATTAAGGTCTTTAGGTGCATGAGCCATAGCGAATCCAATAGTATTCTGATCAGAATAAGCTTTGATGATTTCTGGACGAAGTCTCGTTCCACCACCTCCAATCCGACTATACTTCATCAAAACATCCTGCCACAGCAAAACATTTGAAGTAAGAAATGGTCTGAAGGAGTATGGACGAATGTTATCCGAGAGCGTCTGATCCATAGCTCTTCTATCGCCGCAACCGTTCAATGCATTTTGAAATGCAATAATCTTCTCTTCCTTCGGAGGCCTATCTTGCCCTGAAAACCAAACCATAGCCTCATCTGCCCCGTTAGAAACAATCTCTCTGCATCTTCTTTTTAACATCGGTGCCTTAACATGAGTAAAAATAGCTGTTGGTGCCAGTTTAATACCTGAACAATGATTCATAAAAATTGCATTCTGTCCGTTTTCACCACTGACTGGCCAGAACTTCTTATACATATCCGTATTGAATGACTTGACCGGGGAAAACATAAACAAGTCCGTATCAATAGCGTATTCTTCAAAACGAGATGAAATATCCGCAATATCACCGCTTAGCAGTCGTTCCTTCTCCCCACGCATACAGTGCGAATAATCACAATAACACACTTTTGTTACAGGCGCAGTATCACCATATTTCCTTGTCAGTACAATAACAGCACGGCCTTGAAGAGTTTTGAACAGACTATCACTTCGTGCGCCAGTTCTAGCATCCGCATCAACAGCAACTGCCCAAACATCTGAAAAATGCTCGCAGAGATATTTTCGTGCATATCTATATGATTCCGCTTCTAAAAACGATAAAGGAACAACAAGAGCAAGAACAGAGTGGTTATGTGAATCCAGTAGTTTTTTGCAACTCCATCTCAAAAACTGCATAAAAGGATTATTGACCTGTTTTTGAATATTCTGTCTTCCGTGGCGCAATTCTTTCGGCGGTCTAAAATCCTCCATCAATTCATTAATGATTGAAAAATCCGCAGTAGAATTCTCACGCGATGTGTCTGAGCAAGGTGGATTTCCTATTACGAGTTTTAACGGTAAATTTGATATTTTATTAGCCTGAAGCAACTCCCTTCCTTCAATCGAATCGGCATTCGCATCACCATTAAAAACGCTATTGCTTAATGTATTGGCAAGCAAAATATCAATCTTGCTGTTCTTCTTTCCGATCTGTTTCTCAAGAACGGCCATGCGATAATTCGCAAGCATATATGGAGCCGGAAGAATCTCAATACCACAAAGGTTGTAGCTCCCGTCACCAGGATCATGGCAGATCAATTCCTCCATAAAGGAACCCGTTCCGCAACACGGATCTATGATAGTATTTCCATCATCATAGATGCTCTTCCCAGGGAAGTTTTGTGCGACCACATGATTTGTCAGTTTTACGACAAAATCAGCCAGAACTTTAGGTGTATAATATGCACCGAAATCAAACCGTGATTTGGCATCGTACTTTGAGAGGAACAACTCAAAAAGTTTATGGTAGTCTGGATTCAACAACTGCTGATCTGTCATTCGTATGAAAGATAAGAACTTTATACACTCATCTATACGTTGATTGATAAAGAAGCTCTTATCGGCATGATCTCGCAGATAAAGCATAAGGTTCCTAAACGGTGTTAATGATTCTCCTTCTGTCAGGTCTTCCTTAATGTATGCTTTTATTTTTCTTTCTTTTTCAGCTGGAGAGTCATCCGGCTCACACAAAACCCTATGAGCATAGAGCAGGCAAAACATTATCACTTGTGCAGTAAAGTCTGCGAACACTTCACCTGTCCTCAAATTCGAGTCATTGTGGTTATAAACCAATGCCAGCATTCCTTGGAGAAGAGCTATAACCTCCCGTTCGTTTTCATTTATAGCTTCTTCAATCGGGATATTAGCCAGTTCCAAAATATCATCAGCAAGCATTCTTGTTCTAACGGCTACAAGTTCTACTAATTTCTCTTCATTAACTTGCTGCGGAGAGGGCTTATTGAAAAACTCTCGCATATACACTTCAAAACGCGAATCAATTTTCTGCGCAGACCAATCCCTGACATGCATTTTATCTTTTCCGATCACGGATATGACAGTAGGAGCTCTATCCTTATCAAAACAGAATACAAAATCAATTCCGTCTGTAATAATCAATTTATGTCCTAATGTGAGATACTTTTTTATCTGAGCAGCATAGGGCTTCGTATCAAAAGGCTCTTCAGAAAGCCCCTTACTCTCAATATAGCCATAAATGCCCATAGTATCCTTGTTATGAATACGCCAATCAGGACGCCCGACTCTTCCCTGTGTCGTAGGTTCTAGGATGACATCTATATCATCATCGGGATTGAATTCCTTTGCAAGTGCGCGCACAAATGTATCAATCGGCATGCGATAAGACAATTCTGCCGTATACTGCCCGCTGTTCTTTGCATTCCTATACTGTTCTTGCAGGGCTTTCAAATATGATTTTAGAATCGATATATATGACATTATTCTTCCTCTCTTCTTTTATAACAGTCAATAATGCTTCTTCCTATCTGCTCTGCCAACACCGGCGGGACAGCATTCCCTATTTGTCTAGCAATATCGACTTTATTACCAGTAAATTCAAAATCCATCGGAAATGTCTGTAATAGTGCTCCTTCTCTTAAAGAAATGCTCCTGTCCTGATCGGGATGTCCGAATTTTCCACGGGTAAAGCTATCAAATCGTGCAGTAATAGTGGGAGCAACATCGTCCCATGCCATTCTCCCATACACATTTCTATACCCGATGACAGAACTATCGATTTTGTGACAATCCGCAAGCAGTTCATCCGGAAGATATTCGCGTCCCTGACCAGGTTTTAACGCCTGTATTCGTTTCAAATTAATATCCGATAACCTATCTCTTCTATGCAAAGATATACCTGGATAATCACTTCCGTCCATTGGCGGCTCTGGCAAATTTCCAATGATATCCCTAACAGTATGATGTGTTCCAGTAGGCTTCGGATACTGATAATGAACGCCCATATCGGCTCTTTCTCCGACAATAATGTATCTTTTTCTTCTTTGAGGAACCCCGTAATCCTGTGCATCTAAAAGGTTTATATGCACCTCGTATCCTATGTTTTTCAATTCATCAATTAACTGTTCAAGAATTGTTTTTCCTCTCTTTCCGGCAATTCCTGAAACATTTTCCATCACGAAATATTTAGGAAATAATTCATCAACAAGCCGTGCGTATTTGAAAACCAGTTGGTTCCGCGGATCAACATCACTGCCTCTTCTTTGAACAGAGAATCCTTGGCAGGGCGGCCCCCCAGCAAGAAGAAACAGTTCACCTCTTTTCATATGACAAGCCTTCAGAGCCTTTCCACCAAGCATATCGCTGATATCTGCCACAAGTGCAGTATGATCGAAGTATTTTTTGTTATCCTTAATGGTCTTAATGCAAGTGTTATCAATATCAAAACTTAAGCGAATATCGAATCCCGCTTGCTTTAATCCAAGGCCAAGTCCTCCTGCACCGCAAAAACTATCAATACAAGTGTACTCAGACATACTGTTCCTCTTTCCTCTTGATTTTAATTCCAGCAATAACACTTGAATAAGAACTGCTGACAGGTTTCTCTATGGATTTTGGACTGTCTTCCAATTCTTTCTCAGTTGGCTCAGATGAAATCATTTCTATAAGGATATTCGCAGCGATGCCTGTCGCAAAGAGAGGCGGTACCGCTTCTCCAATCTGTCTGTAAACATCATCGAATTTTCCTGTAAACTCAAACCCATTCGGAAAACTTTGAAGCAAGGCCGTTTCTCTTGCAGTAAGACCTCTATCTTGCTCCGGGTGAGTATATCTACCGCTTGCAGGATTTCGCGCATAATGAGTTATTGTTATTGAAGGGCGATCCCAATAAAGACGGCCGTAAGTGTCAGAAAATCCTTTTGTTCTATCAAGGCAGGCAGGTCCAACTCCTGCAGGTCTGTTTCCACCGTCATGCGGAACCTGCTTGAGCACATCGATTGTGCTTTTTTTATGTGCGGCGCTTTTATGCATCGGATCAAGCGGATCTGCCACTCCTGCAGAAACGGGCTTCAAATTACCTATCGCTTCCCTTACTGTTTTATAATCACTTGGAGCAAGGTATCCTTCCGGGAGAAGGAAATCTTTCTTCATACCAATTACAATCGAACGAAAGCGCTCCTGCGGCACTCCGAAAGCTGCAGCATTATATATATTCTCCTTTACGGTATACCCATCTTCTGCATAGCGTTCCTTTGCAGCGGCAAAATACCGCCAATATCTATTCGACAAAAACTCTGGCACATTCTCCATAACAAATGCGACAGGCTGGATACGGCTTACAATTTCCGCAAACACATTAACCAGATTGTTCCTTATGTCGTCGCCTTCATTCCAGTGCTTTTTCCTATGAGAAGTGAAACCTTGGCAAGGTGCGCATCCAATTAAAATGGCAGGTTTGGAGCTGTCATAACCAATGCGATCAAGAAACTCTATCTGCCTTTTCTCATCCCGGGCCAATTCTCTGATATCGCAATTAATAAGCGGCGTTCCATAGTTGTGAGCATAGCTGTCTGCCGATGCTTTATTAATATCACAGCCTCCTAAAAAATCAAAAGCAGGGATAATCTCATTTACTGCTGCAAAGCCAAGAGATGTTCCTCCTGCGCCGCAAAAGAAATCTATCAGCTGAATAGGATTGTCCGAATAAGATTTCTTTTGCATTGGAGAAAAGTCTTTCAATTTTTGCTGCGAAAGTTTTACCAGAGTCTCCTTTAATGGCCTAAAATCAACCTTATTCCAAGTATCTTCATATATATATCTTTTGAGAAGATCAATTTTCAACATCCGATCCTCCTTGAAACGTATGGTCTTGTCCATCATCAATGATTTCCATGATATCCCCTACATCACAGTTTAATGCACAGCATATTTTGTCAATAACATCAGTAGTAACTCTGTCGTTTTTACCAAGTTTCGCTAATGCATTCGTGCTAATTCCGGATGTCATTCTGAGATCTTTTTTCTTCATATCCATATCAATAAGCAACTTCCATAGTTTTCTATAACTAACAGCCATCAGGATTTCCTCCATGCAAATCTAATACAATGCTGGATGTACTGTATCAGTATATCACATAACCACCTGATTATCAATATAAAATTGCTATCTTCAATTTTTAATGTGCAATTCGACCAACTTGCAACTGCATACCCCTCGGAGTAAGAAAGACTGTAATTCCTTTGCATTCAAAACTCCCTACCAAAAACTGGCAAAAATCCTTGTATAAATCACGCAACGGCTTCATCAAGGAATTTCAAACTGCTGATTTTGTCGTGGAAAATATCCAGGGCCGCATTCCGTTTTTTTATGTCCGCAGTTTTAGAGATTTCCTCAAACTCGCTGTTCAGGGAATCCATAAAAAGAGGGTCTATCACCTTTTTCGCCCCTCATCTTTAAACTTGTAAGGACATGGTAGCAGATTTTCAATAAATTGTAAAAGCAAGACTCCCGGCAATCAAGACGCATCCATTCCCCCTCGATGGAGAAAAAAAGACACCGCCGGGGACCTGTAGCAACAATTCCGGGAATCTGCTAAAATGGGAGCGGAGTATACGATGTCCAGCTTGGTTTCATATATTGTGATTGGAGCGGTGGTTCTGCTTTTTATATGGCTTCTGCTGCTTTTCATTTCCTGGCAAAACAAAAAAACGGCGGCTCAAAACAAAGAGGCTCTTGTAAAGCAGACAAAGAAAAACGCCGCCGCAAACGGGCTTCTCATAACCTGTCCCCTGTGTTCAAGCACACTGCAGAAAGGCGAAGATTTGTTCAGCCGCGTGTACCGCCCGATGAAAGTGGGAGACCAGCTCTGCACCATAAGCGGATGTCCGCACTGCTACCCTGCCCCGGAACCCGGCCTGAAGCGGGAATGTCCTGTATGCCACAAAACTGTTCCCGTTAAAGACGGACATCTGGTGGCAAGGCTTTTTAATTATTCTGACGGCAAAAAACACGTGGTCGTAACCGGATGCACAGAATGTTGCAAAAAATCTCCCTGAAAATCACTCGGGGCGGCTCCATCCCATGCTGCGGTCCACGGCTTTCTTCCACTGAAAATGAAGGGTCCTGCGTCTTTCGTCAGACATTTCGGGCGTGAAGATTCTTTCCACGGTACTGTTGTTCAAAATCTCCTCTTTGTTTTTCCATACACCCACGGCAAGTCCTGCGCAAAAAGCGGCTCCAAGCGCCGTGGTCTCCACGTTTTTGGGACGGAAAATGGGTGTATTCAAAATATCGGACTGGAACTGCATCATCACATTGCTCACGCTGGCCCCTCCGTCAACTCTCATTTCCTTTATGTGGGAGCCGGCATCCTCTTCCATGCACACCAAAAGATCCTTCACCTGAAAAGCGATGGCCTCTATTGTGGCACGGCAGATGTGGGCTTTCGTCACACCGCGGGTAAGGCCTGCGATAATCCCTCTTGCGTAAGGATCCCAGTATGGAGTTCCCAGCCCCGTGAATGCCGGAACCATGAAAACACCGTTAGAGTCGGGCACGGATTCAGCCAGAGCGTCACATTCGCGTGCCGTGCGGATTATCCCGAGTTGGTCGCGAAGCCATTTTATCGAAGCCCCGCCCATAAAAACAGAGCCTTCGAGAGCGTACTGGATTTTTCCCTTCACACCGAAAGCGATTGTAGTCAAAAGTTCGTTGCGGCTGGATATAGGTTTTTCACCGGTGTTCATAAGCATAAAACAACCCGTGCCGTATGTGGTCTTCACCGACCCCTCTGAAAAACACCCCTGTCCGAAAAGCGCCGCCTGTTGGTCTCCTATGCATGAGGCAATGGGAATCTCGAATCCGCAGACGGATTTGTCGGTGACTCCGTACACTTCGGATGAGTCTTTCACTTCGGGAAGCATGCTGCGTGGAATATTGAACAGCTTGAGCAAATCCTCGTCCCAGTTCAGAGTGTGGATGTTGAAAAGCATTGTCCGGCTTGCGTTGGTGTAATCGGTCACATGGACTTTTCCCCCGGTAAGTTTCCAGATGAGCCAGGTGTCGATTGTGCCTGCAAGGAGGTATCCCTTTTCCGCTTTTTCTCTTGCACCGGGGACATTTTCCAAAATCCACTGTATCTTCGTGGCACTGAAATACGCATCGGGAATGAGGCCCGTTTTTTCCTGAATCATCGGAGTCAATCCGTCCGTGATAAGCTTCTGTGCCATGTCTGCTGTACGGCGGCACTGCCACACAATTGCGCGGTACACACTTTTTCCGGTGCGCTTATCCCACACAACCACGGTTTCCCTCTGGTTGGAAATGCCTATTGCCGCCACCCTGGACGGTGAAATGCGGGCCTGCCTTATGGCTTCCTGAGCCACCGTGAGCTGACACAAAAAGAGTTCCTCTGAATCATGCTCCACCCAGCCCGGTTTCGGAAAATGCTGAGTGAATTCCTGCTGTGCGGAACTGATTTTCTGCGCCTTCTGATTGAACACTATCGCCCGTGAAGACGTAGTCCCCTGGTCCAGTGCCAAAATGTACTTTTTTTCATTCTGAACATTGTCTCGTGCAGCCACAACATACCCCCACCAAAGATTATAACCCAACATCCGTTAAAAAGGAATTGGAAATTTTCAATGAAATTCTGCCGGAGACGGACCCTATTTTTTCCAGAATGAAGGTGACAGGAAGATTACCATTGTGAAGAATTCAAGGCGGCCTGCTATCATTGCGAAACTGTACCACCATTTCACGAATGCGGGGAGCCATCCGTAGTTGCATGACGGACCTAAAGAGCCGAAACCGGGACCTACGTTGCCAATCATACTGAGGGCACCCGTGAACGAAGTGAGGACATCCATGTTGAAGAGGCATCCCACGAATGTTGTTGCAAAAATCAGCATCAGATATATGAAGAAAAATGCAGTGACTGTGGCTGCGATTTCCGGGCGGCTGTTCTGCTTGTTGATGCGGATTGAAAACACTCCCCTGGGATGAAGGAGTTTGAGGATTTCCCTGTGTGCAATTTTCCCCAGCACAACCCACCTGATGACTTTTACGCCGCCACCGGTGGAACCTGCACATCCTCCCATGAAAAACAGCGCGAAAATGATGGCCTGGCTTGCGGGTTTCCACAGAGTGAAATCGGAGGTAGCGAATCCTGCCGTGGAGATAATTGAAAGCGACTGAAATGACGAGTAGCGCAGTGACTTGAAAAATCCGCCGAATCGACCAGACTCCAGAACCGCGATTGCAACGGATGCCAGCACAACGATGCTCACGTAGACTTTCAACTCCGTGTTGCGCCTGATTTCACCGAAGTCCCTGCGGATTGCGGAATAATATAGAGAAAAGTTGACGCCCGCAAGGAACATAAAGACAGTGATGATCCAGTCAACCGCGGCTGAGTTGTATGCGCCCACACTTGCGTTTCTGGTGGAAAATCCTCCTGTGCCGAGAGTCGCAAAGGCGTGGCAGAGCGCATCGTAAAAAGACATTCCGGCCATTTTCAGAAGAATCAGTTCCAAAACCGTGAATCCGAAATACATAAACCAGAGCCATTTTGCAGTGTCGGTGATTTTTGCGGTGAGCTTGCCTTTTTCCGGGCCGGTGGTTTCCGCTTTGATGAGTTGAAATCCACCCACGCCGAGTATGGGCAGCAGTGCGACCGTGAGTGCAACGATTCCCATTCCTCCGAGCCAGTGGGTTGTGCAACGCCACAGATTCATGCTGTATGCATACGGAAGACCTTCAATTTCACTTAAAATGGTTGCTCCAGTCGTTGAAAATCCTGAAACGCTTTCGAAAACGGCATCGGTGAAATCGGGAATCGCACCGCTAAGCCACAGGGGAAGCGCACCGAAGAGCGAAACAACGCACCAGGCAAGGGCCACCACCACGAAACCGGCTCTGGTACTGAGGCGGGAAGGTTTGTTTTTTCCCAGGAGCAAAAAGATTATGCCCATAACAATGCTTACGCCCATCGGAATCAGAAACGAAGAAAGCGCACCGTATTCTTTATGAATCACTGCCGATGTCACCGGGAAAATGAACGTGAGTCCAACTATTGCAGTTATGAGGATTACTATGCGGGCAACAACAAATGTCATGCTGACGTTTTTAGTCTTTTCCACTGAAGTTCTCCAGGATTTTTTTGTCTCCGCTGCGGATGATGAGCACAAGATGGTCCCCGACGTTCAGTTCGGAGTCTCCGGACGGCAGTTCGTAATGCGCTGCTCCGGCCTTTTTCTGCAAAAGAAGCAGGAAGTCTCCGGGTTTCGCAATTTCCTTGAGCGTCTTTCCCACCACAGGACTTGAAGAAGGAAGGTCACATTCCAGAATCTCGTGATTTTCGGAGATTGTATGCACTTCGGTCACGCTCTTTCCGCGAAGATGGCTGATTATGCTGTCAACCACGGTATCCCGGATTGGAACCGTAACATCGACCCCCATTTTTTCAGCAATACTGCAGAAAGTGGAGTTTGCAATGAGGGCAATCGTGTTTTTCACGCCTAGAGCCTCGAAATATGCCGCCATCATCAGGTTCAGTTCGTGGTTGTGAGTGGCGAAAATGGCCAGATTGAATTTGTCCAGCCCCTCTTCTTCGATAAAATCCTCGTCTGTAATGTCCGCACAGAAAACCTCGGAATCCGGGAATCTGTCCCTGGCAATATCGCAGGAGTCTTTGTCGTTGTCAACAATCACAAATCTCTGTGCACTGTTTTTTTTATTTTTCCTGCCGAAGAGTTTGGCCAAAAAGGAATTGTTCTTGCGCTGGATGATGCTGTCCGCCACAATGGAACCTATTTTACCAATGCCGAGAAGCAGGACCTTTTTGATGCTCTTGGTCTCGGAACCGCATAGTGAAAGCAATTCCTGAAGATTGTCTTTATGCGAAAGCACGCCGATTGAAGTTCCCGCGCGCAGGATTGTATCGCCTTTCGGAAGCGTAGTGCCGTTTTTATCCTCAACAAACACGACAATCATCTTTTTGTCCGTCAGATTGCGGATGTTTTTAAGCATTATGCCGTCAATTCTGCTTCCGGGTTCGATTTTCACAGTGGTAAGCTCATACTCCCCGTCTCCAAGCGGCGTAACGTCCGAAACCCCGTGCTCCACAGCGGTCACAATAGCTTCCGCGGCGGCCACGTCAGGATTAATCATAAAGTCGATTCCGTACAGAGGCCTGTTTGTCTTGGCAAAAGTCTCTTTTTGAATCTTTGAATTTTCCTGCTGATTCACATAATAGCCGTAATTCCGCACACGGGCAATTTTTATCACGTCGGGATAGATGGCGTCCACAAGCGAGCAGGTAATCATATTGATTTCGTCATTATCAGTCACCGCGACCAGGGCATCGGCATCTGCAATTCCTGCCTGCTGCAGCGTGGAAAGATTATTTCCGTCAGCATATATAATCGAGCAGTCAAGCTGGGTTTGAAACTGGTCCACTTTTTCCTGATTGTTTTCTATAATCTGGACTTCATTTCCCTCAGCAATAAGTTTTTTTGCAAGCTGAGTCCCCGTAAAACCGGCTCCGACAATTACAATCTTCATCATTCTTCCATTATATCATATTTCTTTTCGTTTTGTACAGGCTGAATATTTTTGACACGAAAATCACTTTTTGCGTCACGGTCCTGCCCGATAAGTTCATTGCATAGCGTCATTCCACCACTGCCGCCACCGTCATTCCACCACTGCCGCCACCGTCATTCTAAGTCTGCAACTACCGTCATCCCGAACTTACAACTACTGTCATCCCGAACTTGATTCGGGATCTCCCTCTGTACAAGAGATGCTGAA
>AUXO011547608.1_pt1 | contig 11761 bp, 13 predicted proteins | sample 768731 | NCBI WGS metagenome assembly AUXO01 (sample SAMN02715735, study PRJNA202380) | gut metagenome | biome: sheep rumen | host: Ovis aries | place: New Zealand: Palmerston North | reverse complement strand
CAATACGGCCATCTTGATCTTCTGATTTTCGAAACATAACAATCCGTTTCGATATTTCTCAATCAACGTTTTCAAGAAATCGCTACTACGTACTCTAAGCAATTTAGTTTTTTCGTCATGATCCTGCACATTCCATGCAAATATAATAGGGCACTTAGGATCATAACTCGAACTTAAATATATTTCTCCGGACTTCGTATCGCTCCATACCCCATAATTGTTTCCATTCAATTTTAGAATAAAGAAGAATTTACTATTGTTACTTTTCTTTTTAATAAATGTATTATTTTCATACAAGAATTTATTATCGATAGAATACGCTGCGTATTCCGTTCCATCGATAAGTTTACCGAATCTGGTCTTTTTCTTTTCTTCTCGGTACGCAAGATTTTTAATATAGTTAACCAGAATCAATCCATCTTTGAAAGTTCGAATCTCGCTATTATACGGCGTATCAAGATGGAAGTAATTAAAATACGGATTGGCCTTTTGGACTGCGTTTCCTAAGAAGAATACTCGAAAATCTTTAAGACGCATTAAGGTTTCGCATACGTCTAAGAATTGATGTACTTCGTTTTGCAAATAGTGATAATTTCCTTTATCGATTATAAACTCATCGAAGATAATAGTTTTAACTTTAGAGAATGATTTTGATTTTAAGATCACGCTGGTCGATAACGGTATTGCATATCCGCAAATAGTTTTATCACAATAGAAGATGGCCTTTTCTTTTTCCATCTTAGTTTTTAATTCATGGTCCGGATATTCTTCATTTTCAATAACTTTAGTAAAGAATGAATTATCCTTATCGTCTGCGCTGGATTTAATTTCCGTTTTATAACGTCTTAGATAAACGAATTGATTTCCATTCTTTAAAAAATCATTGATACAAAATTTAATAGCGCCATAGGTTTTACCAACACCGCGTTCGCCGATAATAAAGTTAAACATGGCGTTATAAGATAGTAGTTTTTGATAATCGTAATACATAGTTTTTGATACATGGTGGACTGGCGATAGATTCATTGCTCGTGTATCACTCGATCATAGTGCGGCCACGATTCTTCATCGTGATAGATGGCGCATCTATAACAATGCTTTATCTACCGCCGCCACATCTTAATTTTAACATAAAGAAAATAAATATCAAGACTTGCATTAGCGTAATATTTTGATAAAATATAAGTATAAACGGAGTAACTTTATATGACATAACAGTAACAATTTCACTCACAACATTACTAATTATAAATAAGGATTAATTTAAAATGGAAAACGATAATAAAGCATTAACTGTTAAGCAAGATAATAGTGTTTTTGAAGGGAAAAATTATTACTGCTCTGTATCTTTAGACAACGATCAAGGTCAAGTTTTGGTTTACAATGCTCTTGAATCTTGCGATGTCCGCGTTGCTGATTCGATTGGTCAGACTATTGAACTTAAAGATGTATACATTGAAAAGTACATGAAAGAAAAAGACGGCGAATCTAAAGAAGCAATCCGTACCATTCTTTTCGACGCTGATGGCAAATCTTATGTTTCTACTTCTTTTGGTATCTTCAATTCTATTCGTCGCATTCTTAATATTTTCGGCGAACCTAAGAATTGGAAAGAACCTAAGAAGGTTACGTTTACTGAACGCAAATTGAACGACGGTAAGAAAAGTTTTGTGCTTAAACTGGCCAAATAATATGAAGTATATAACTATAAAGCAATTCTTATGTATGCCGATTGGTTCGATTGCCGATATTGACGATCATCGCGTCAAGTTTGAACGGCAAGGCTTTAGAATGGTTATTTCTCTGGACTATTTACGAAAAATTGGCATACCATATAAAAAATATTTTGCACCCATTGATCTTAATAGAACCGATATGAATGCTCCGATTATTGACAATGTAATTGTTAAGCTATCATATAGGTAATTCTTATGGCTATTAGATTCGACGAACGATTAAACAGAGAAATTGCGAAGACTGTTCGCAATTATAATGCAAAGGTTCGTCGGATCGAACGCCTACGTAAAGATTATATTCCACCTAGAACAAGTGTTAATTTTCTTAAAAGCACGTATTCAAATCGAAGCGATCTTTTGAGAGAATTAAAAAGATTACAATCATTCTCTAATCGCGGCGCTGAAGAAATTATAAAGATAAAAGGCGGCGCGGAAACCACAAGGTTTGATTATCAAAATTTAAAAGCGCAATTAGCGTTACAGAAACGGAGGTTAACTTTACAAATAAAAAGGTTAGAACAGACTGTTCCTACAGTTTATGGTAAGAAACAGGCTGTTAATTATGCTACGATGGGTAGTGAAGAATTATCAAATTTAAAAGCTAGAAGGAAAAGGCTAGAACGTATGAATCTTAGGAAGATAAGTCAAGAGGAATACAAAAAGGCTCAACAGATAATTGAGAAGGAATCGAATTTTTTAACAGAGAAGGCGTTAACTTGGTATAATTCGTATTTTGATATTTTAAATCATTCTGCTTATATGTTAAATTACGACCAAGAAAAGATCGATTACATTAAGCAACAGTTAGCGAAGATTAAACCGGAAGATTTTACTCGCATGACTGATACTGAAAAGATATTTAACTTTATCAAGGATTATTATTTAATCCAGAAACTTAAAGCTGGCGTGCTATCTACTGAAGACGCTGAAACATTAAGGAATGCTTTTGATATTCTATACAATTCAATAGATGAATATGTAGAAGTTTATGCGTAAGTTTACGGCCGATTTTGAAACTACAACGCGTGAAGATGATTGTCGTGTTTGGGCGTTTGCTTTGTGCGAAATTGGTAATGTAAAGAATTTTATTTACGGTACTTCGATGGAAGAATTTATGGAATGGTGTTCGGATCGCTGCCATAATTTTCATCTGTATTTTCATAATCTGAAGTTCGACGGTTGCTTTATTATATCTTGGTTACTTAAAAATGGTTATACATGGATTGAAGATAAGAAGGATCGTGATGATAAAACATTTACAACGCTGATTACTGATATGGGACAATTTTACTCAATTACGATTTATTTTCAAGCGCATAATAAAAAGCACGTGAATAAGATTACAATTATGGATTCGCTGAAAATTCTTAACTTTTCTGTAGAGAAGATTGCTAAAGATTTTGGTTTACCGATCCAGAAGCTAAAGATTGATTATAAAGCAAAGCGCGAAATAGGTCATCAATTAACTGAAGACGAAGTTAATTATATTAGAAATGACGTAGAGATTATGGCCCGTGCGCTTGAGATTATGTTTAATGAAGGTTTGACGAAGATGACGATTAGTTCAGACGCTCTGAACAACTTTAAAGAGATGATTGGTAATTTTAATCATTATTTTCCAGAGTTACCGCTTGAGGTAGATCACGATATTAGACAAAGTTATAAAGGCGGATTTACTTATCTTAATCCTATTTATCAAGGCGTAGAGATCGGAAGCGGATACGTGTTGGATAAGAATTCAATGTACCCTAGTAAGATGGTTAACGAACGCCTGCCGTTTGGTGAACCTATTTATTTTGAAGGTAAGTATAAACTGGATAAACTTTATCCTCTATATATTCAACAATTCTCTTGCGTGTTTAAACTTAAAGAGGGTAAAATACCATCGATTCAATTGAAGCATAATCCTAGTTTTAAGGTTAATGAATATCTTGAATCATCGAACGGCGAACTAGTTACGATGACGTTATGTAATCCGGATTTGGAACTCTTTTTTGATAATTACGAGGTAGAAGATTTAGTATGGGGTAATGGCTGGAAGTTTAAGGCCGCTAAAGGCTTGTTTGATAAATACGTTAACTATTGGACTGCTAAGAAGATTGAAGCGAAGAAGAATCGTAATGGCGCGCTATACGCCATATCGAAGCTCATGCTCAACTCTCTATACGGACGTTTCGGACTGAATCCGGCTTCGCGCACTAAAAGGCCGTATCTAGAAAATGGCATTTTAAAGTTTTGTTTGAATGAAATTGAACAGAGGAAACCGGTATATATTCCGATCGCTAGTTTTATTACTGCTTATGCTCGTAAAGACATTATCGAATCAAGCGAAAAGATTAGAGAATATAGTAAAAAACATTATGGATATGACGCTTATGTATATAGCGATACCGATTCGATTCATTGCCTGCTTAAACTAAAAGACTTAAATGCGATGGCGCGCGATCTAGATATTGACGATTATAGATTGGGCGCTTGGAAGATTGAATCTTCGTTTAACAGGGCTAAGTTTATTAGACAAAAATGTTATATTGAGGAAGGCGAAAATTCGGAACTCAACGTTACGGTCGCTGGCCTTCCGAAACGTCTAGGGAAGTACGTGAACTTCCAGAATTTCAATATTGGATTTACGACCGAAGGAATGAATCTAGAAGAACATAAGTTAAGTTATAAACAAGTTAAAGGCGGCGTTCTGTTGGTCGATACAGATTTTACGATTAAATAATAGAAAGGATAAATATGTTAATATATTTGGACGATAAAAGCGGAACTGCTATAATGAAGATACTGAATACTGAAGCGAAATTTAACAAACTTCCGGAATGTTTAAATAAACCGATGGAAGCAATTAGAAATGGATTACTCGATCATGGAGTCAGATTATAAATTAAGAAAATTCTGCGAAGCGAATTTTATTAAGTTAGATAGACGTAAGAAGAAATATAAAGTATAATTATATCATAAAGAAAGGATTTCATGAAAAAGAAAACTAAGTTAGAATCAATCAAAGACTGGTTTAAAGATTTACCAGAAAGTAAACTTATTATCATGATACTGGCTGGAGTGCTTGTATTATTCTTAATAGGCCTTGCGATTACTCTTAAAATAGAAGGCGATAAGTATAGTCTAGAAGTTAAATATCAATATAAAGATTTACCGATTAGCGTACAAGGATTAGGTGGTAGTACGGAAGATTATCTAGAAGCGATGAATCGCATAATGAATCTAGATCAACCGGCCGTAGAGGACGAATCAGAAAATTTTAATAGAGGCCTAGGTTTTTATACCACAATTGACGCGATCTTAGGCCGTCGCCTTGATGATGGAAATAGCGACAACGGTGACGGTTGGCAATGCTCAAGATATACTGCATGGTTAGCGACTGCTCAATGGTCTTATAATCAACAACACCCTGATTACGGACCGGTAAATGGTAAAGATATTGCGGATTGGTTAGTTAAATATTATGATTTTAAATATATCGATAAACCAGTAGAAGGTGCTATTGGTTCCGGTGGGTTTAATACGCGTTACGGCCATACGGCTATGTATCTTTACTCAACAGGTGATAATACCGCAATGGTAAATGACGCTAACTTCGTACCGTTAACTGTCGCTACGCATAATATGAATATTGAAGGCTGGGTATGGGTAGTTCCTAATAGTTATGAACCAAAACCAGAACCGCAACCTACGCCTGAACCAGAACCTGAAACCGATTCTTGCAAAGAACGGAATGTCTATTTCGGTGATACGTTAGGTAAGATTATGTACGAGTGTACCGGCGAAATTAAATGGGGTGAAGCAATGAACGATTATGCTAAACATTGGTACTCTGCTAAGTTTAACAAAAATTTAACCGTTTATGATGGTTGGACTTCAATTAATGGCGTTGGATTATTTGCTGGGGATTATATAATATATGTACCGTAATAAGATTTATATGGTTAGAGTTTGGTTTGGTAAGTCTTATCTTAAGCCATATACCGAACATTCTATAGATATTATTAATACTAGATTAAAAGGAGAGACAACAAAGTTAAGAAACAAAGGATTCGACGTAATTCATTATGAGAATCTAGAAACGGATCATTAATGGCATATTATTACGGTTGGGTAAGTGTCGATGTTACTTCTTATGACACGTTTAGAAACGCTGTTAACGGTAATGGTTTCGACTGCGATAACCTTTATGGTGCGCAATGTATCGATTTGTTTATGTTACTGAACTATAGTATTGGCGGTTATAGCGCCGGTTACTATGATGGTCCTCCTTATTGTAAGGCCGGACCGAATGAATATGTTTCTGAATGTTGGACAGTTACCGCTTCGCGTACTTATAACGCGGCTAATAACTATGATTTAATAACTGACGTAACGAAACTTAAACGTGGTGATATGATTATACTAAGTGGAACTTTTGTTAACCCTCCCGGACATAACGCGTTTTGCGACGAAGATTATAATCCTAATCACCCTAATACCATATCGTGTCTAGGGCAAAATCAAGGCGGTGCTTATTTTCCTACAGGTGGTGCGTGTGCAAATATTACTGATTTGTACTTAACTAATTTTCTTGGCGCGTTTAGATTAAAACGCTGGCAAGGACCATCACCTGAACCAACTGTCAAAAAACATAAGTTTCCGTGGTTTATTTATGCTGAACGACGTAGAACTGGGTTGTAAAATTTAATGTATAAGGTTATAATATAACTATGGACGATAATAAAGTTCTAGAATTAACCGGCAAAATTGAAGAAACCTTAGGTAAGGACAATTTTGCTATGGTCGCTGATACTGTTGGTGAAATTTTAACAGGCAACGCTGAAAATATGAAACAACTGGCTGAACGCGACGCTGAAATAGAAAAACTGAAAGACCGTAACGAGAAACTGGTGGCCGCTAATGGCGCATTGCTCCAAAAGATTCCGGTCGGACTGGATTCTACACCGAAAACTGAAGAAAAGAAAGAAGAAAAGAAAATTGATCTTAGAACTGCTTTTGATAAAAAAGGCAATTTTATAAGATAGAAAGGTTAATATATGTACCCTAGTGAAGGTTTACAAACTGCGCTTAATAAAATGCGCGAGATGTCTGTTGATAACGGATCAATCTATCATCAGTACGTACCTGTGGCCACTTCTAGTTCTACCATCGGTGAATTTGGTGTGCCTATTCTTGATCCATCTAATACTGCTGTGCTTAACGATTTCGTATCGCTTTTGAAGAAGGTTATATTTACTGCTGTTTATGCTAAGACATTTAACAATCCTCTTGCTGAGCTCGAAGGCGATCGTATTCCTCTAGGTCAATTCATTGAAGACGTTTACGTCAATCCTGCTAAACCACGTGGATTTAACGTTAACGACTTCGCTGGCTTGCTCCAAAAGTACGAAGCTAAAATTGCTACTCAATATCTCTCTGTCAACTCTGATTTGCAATATCCAGTTACAATTACTCGCGAGAAGATCCGCAATGCGTTTACTTCCTTCGACACTCTTGAATCATTTATTTCTGGAATTATTAATAGCCTTTACAACGGCGCTTACATTACTCGCTATCGCCAAACTAAAGGACTTTTGCTTGCTGCTTATAAAGCCAATAACATTCAATACGAAACTGTTTCTGCTGTTTCCGATGAAGCAACCGGCAAGGCTCTTATTGAAAAAATGCGTGCTACTTTCTCCAAAATGCGCATTCCTTCTACTTCGTTTAACGCGTGGAATAAGGTTAAAGGCGGCGATCTCGCGCTAGAAACTTGGTCTGATCCTGAAGATATTATTGTTCTCATTTCTGCCGATGTTGAAGCTAAACTCGACGTTAACGTTCTTGCTAAGGCCTTCAATATGGACAAGACTGACTTCCTCGGTCGCGTGATTGTTGTTGATTCCTTTAGTGATGGTGATGTCGACGGTTCTGCTATTCAGGCTGTGATTTGCGATAGAAGCTGGTTCAAGATTAAAACTCAAGACTTCTCAATGGACGAATTCTATAATGTTAATAACCGTACTTGGCAATATTACCTCAATGATACACGCATGGTTAACTTCTCATTGTTCGCTAACGCTGTCGCATTTGTAACTTCTGCTCCAACCGTTCCGGCTACTGACGTGAAAGTTTCTTCCGCTTCTGCTACGGTTGTAGAAGGTGCTAAAGTTACTGTTCCATTCGAGTTAGTTCCTGCTAACGCTACAAGCGCTGTTACGGTTTCCTCTAGCGCTGAAGGTAAGGCTACGGCTCAAGTTAAAGGCAAAGGCATTGAGATTACCGGTGTCGACGCTGGAAGCGCAACCATTACCGTTACTGCAAACTCTCATTCTGCTACCATCTCTGTTACTGTTACCGAAGCTCCTTCTGAATAATAAAAAAAAATAGGCCGCGGCGTGGGGTTAACGCGGCCTATATTTAAAGTATAAAGTATATGTCGATAATTATCAATCACGAATCTGAAGATTATAAAACGATAGGCCTTAAACATAATAACGGCGCTTATTATTATAGTCTAGAGATTTGCAAGAATATCATTCCAAAAGTTAAAACAAAAAGAAATTGGGTTACAATTAATACTGAAAATCAATGTGTTGACGACGCTATTGTATTTATTCATAATAATGAACACCCTGAACGATATGCTTATTTATCGAAATATAATAATCTGGTTCTCGTATGTCTGTTTCCAAAGACTCTGAAAACTATGATTGAGATGTTTCCTAAATTCCATTCAATATATTTACCCCTCTCTATAGATAGTAGTTTTGTGAAAAAGTTTAAAGCAAAAAAGAAGACCAAAAATACTTGTTATTTTGGCCGGCTCGCAAAATGCCCTAAAGGACTGTTAGAGAATGACAAGATTGATAAAATAAACGGCAACGATCGCGACGAACTATTAAGACAAGTCGCAAAATACAAAAATGTATATGCTGTTGATAGGTGCGCGCTTGAAGCAAAATTGTTAGGTTGCAACGTTATTCCGTTTGATTGTAACTATAATAAAGGTGATAAGTTCGCACCTATTGATAATAAAGAAACCGCTAAAGAATTACAACGTTTATTAAACGAAATAGATGGAGTATAATATGGCTGTTATTACACCTGATACAGATTTAAAATTCTTAAAAGTTCCTCTAGAAATATCTGATACGAATCAGATTAATTTTGCTAATGCTACGGCTCAATACAATTACTTTAACGGTTTAGCTAATGGAAAAAGTTTTGATAATTTTACTTATCAGAGAAAAGACGGTACAATTCGCGTTCCGGAAACGTTTGATAATATGCTTCAATACAATTATGTAATGTATCGTAATACTGCATATTCTTCTAAATGGTTCTATGCTTATATCGAGGATTTACAATACGTTAACGACGGCGTAACGGCCGTTAAAATCCGAACTGACGTATTCCAGACATGGCAATTCGCGGTTAGTTATAAGCCTACATTCGTCGAACGTGAACACGTTAACGATGATACTATCGGCGCTAATACTGTTCCTGAAGGCCTAGAATGCGGTGATTATCTGATTGAAGTAAACCGTGAAATCCCTCTAACAAATCCGTCTACTGGTGGATTTATGGTATGTTTTATGTGTACTAGTCCTCCATATAACAATGCTGAAGTTACTTATGTAACGCATTCTATCGGTAACGTATACTCTGGTTTACTTACTTTTGCTTGTACAATGGGTAACGCTACTAAAGTGATAGATTTATATAAAAAAGGCGAAGCAAGTACAGACGCTATTGTTAATATTTATATGATACCTGAAGAACTGGTAGACACAACTCATACCAGTACTTGGACTGTTGATACTACCTCTGCTACGATCTGTCAAATTAAAACCGCAAGTCAATCTCTATATTCTTCTCAATTTTATGAGAACCTCACTCTTAACGGATACACGCCTAAAAATAAGAAATTATATTGCTATCCGTATAAGTATTTCCATATATCAAACAACGCGGGATCAGACGTGGAGTTTAGATGGGAAGACTGTCCTCTTGTCAATACAATGCCTGCCGCTTATATAAACGTTGATGGAATCGCTTGCTCTGGCGCTCAAGCTAAACTTACGGTAACTAAATATAAGGGATATGATAGCACAGGTAGCGGTGCAAACTTACTCATGGCCTATGGCGTTTCTTCCTGTAAATTACCTACTTGCGCATGGCAAAATGACTACTATACAAACTGGCTAACACAGAATTCAGTTAATATTGCTACAGGAATCGTTACCGGTGCTGGTACTGGTGCAATGTATGGTATTTATAGCGGTAACGCGGCGGTGGCCGCTGGCGGTGCTTTACTCGGTGCTGCAACACAAGCGTTAAGTAGTGCTGGCGAAGTAGTCAAAGCACAAAGAACACCGGATCAAGCTAAAGGCGATACCGGACTTGGCGATCTCAACTTCGCTAATCAAGAAAGCGCGTTTAATATGTACTGTATGACAATCCGCGCTGAATTCGCTAGAATTATTGATGATTACTTTTCGATGTTCGGATATAAAGTTAATCGTGTAAAAATACCTAACATTACTGGGCGTGCTAACTGGAATTTCGTGAAGACTGTAGACTGTTATATTGATGGCCCGACTGTACCGCAACTCGATCTTGCTGAAATTAAAAACTTATTTAATAAAGGCATTACTATCTGGCATAATACCTCTACGTTTATGGATTATAGCCAAAGTAATGGAATAGTTAGTTAATGAAAAAGTTAAAAGCAAAATCAATCAATGCGACATTCAAAGATGCACAACTCATGAATAACGCGACTTATTATGATTATCTCGCGCGTATGAAAAAGATTGCAACTTCGATGTTCGAATGGGTAAATCTGCCTTCTTCAATGAATCCCAGATACCTAGAGTTATGTCTTTATTATAAAGGCATGGCCGCCTTACTCTATGATGACGATTACGGTTATATTAATACTCAAGCGGTTAGTTCCGGATATATTAATATCTATGGTTTACCAACGAAAATTGATTGTTTCTCGTTTTCTTATAACACTCAACGTGAACTTTACGTTCCTAACGCGAACACTTTACGCAATAAAGAATGTATCTTAGTAATGAATAACTATGACTGCGTTCCTACCTGCTCGACTATTGAATTGTTTGCTAAACGATTGGCTGAAGCGCAAAGGGCAGCTGACGTTAATATAAACGCCCAGAAGACGCCATTACTGCTTTTGGCGGATAAATCACAAGAACTTACGATTCGTAACGTATATGCGCAAATAGACGGCAATGTACCCGCAATTATTGGTGATAAGAAACTATTAACTGACGATACAATCCGTGCGATCAAGACCGAAGCGCCATTCGTCGCTGACAACATAAGACAGTATATGACTGGTATATGGAATGACTTTTTGAGTTTCATCGGCATTACTAATATCGACGAAAAGCGCGAACGTTTAGTCGAAAAAGAAGCGGCTAAAAATAACGAACTAGTTAATATGAATATGCAAAGTTATCTGATACCACGTAAACAGGCCTGTAAAGACTTTAACGAAAAGTTTGGTCTAACAGGTGATAAAGCAATTGATGTTAGACTCCGAAGCGATCTTTACAATATGATTAAAGAATACGATTCGGTAGTATCTGATTATAATATAGAAAGAGAGGAAGTCGATGGCTAGATATACTATTGAACTTAGAAACGTCTGCATGCTATTCGGTCGCGAAACTGTCGAAGGGTGGTTTAAGGAATGGAATCTATCTGATTACCTAACAGATGAAGAAATAGCGATTATTACTGCGAGGGGTGTGTTCGATAAAGATAAACTAGCAAGTTTAATCGTCGATCATTATTTTATGAATGAAATCGGATTCGAAACGCCGGCGCTATTTAGACACTATGCTAAGGTTAAAATGCACGAAATAATGGAAGAAAAAGCTCCGTTACTTTATACCATGGCTCTAGCATTTGATCCCCTAAAGAATGTTAATTATACAGAAACCATGAATCGAACTAATAATACTAGTGGCTCGTCTAATTCTAGCACTACTAGCAACGGTTCT
>AUXO011347595.1_pt1 | contig 11761 bp, 8 predicted proteins | sample 768731 | NCBI WGS metagenome assembly AUXO01 (sample SAMN02715735, study PRJNA202380) | gut metagenome | biome: sheep rumen | host: Ovis aries | place: New Zealand: Palmerston North | reverse complement strand
TCTGTAAAAGAAGAAGTATTCCCATATGAATCAAAGAGGGATTCTTCATTCCCATATATGTACGTTCTTACTCATGGTTTTGGTCCTGGCACACTTCCTCGCGGTGTAAAGGTTGGTAGAGTTGAAGATTATAAAGGATATACTGTTGTATGGCTTGACAGACCTCTATCAAATGATGAACTGAATCAGTATGATATTCCAGCAGAGACATATCTTAGAAAGTATCTTGGTAATGATCTTGATTATTTCCGTGGACTTTCTGGACTTCCAGAGGGTATCCAGAGAAAGAGATCAAAGAGATCAGTAAAAGAGAGTCTTAAAGATTCTGTTGGTCAATATCTTGAAAATGCAGTTGAGTCCGGTGAAATTGATGAAAAACAGGTTGTTGCTTTCTATGATAAGAACAATAACATTAAGTGGCTTGGAAAGGCTGGATTTGCACCAATCTATCTTGATCATGTTGAACTGAAGTCAAAGAGATTTGTTGGTAATGAACTTCGCATCAATGAGAGAGAAGTTACTGAAAGCAAACGTAGAGTTGCAAGAAAGCCAATTCGTGAATCTGCATGGACTGCTCCAAACGGAAAGAAGTATGGAAAGCAGAAAAGAGATCATGGAACAAGTAGATATATCTTTACTCGTAGAGAGCTGAAAGATATGGTGGATTCTGGTATTGCACAGTCAATAAGTAATGCAGAAGAAGCGTGGAAAATGTCTGATGAAGTGATCGGATACTCTTGGAATGAAACAAATGGTTTCAAGAGTGGAATCCTATTCACAGATAAAGACGGAAATCTTTGGGTTGGAAACACAGGCGTTGCACAGATGTTCCTGTAATTGAAAAAATCAAGGGGGTTTTCATAAACCCCCTTGACAAATCAAGTAAAATATGATATACTATAAAAGAGGTGATCGCAGTGAAACTAGAGATTCTTGAAAAGAATGAAATTCAAAGAGCATTATATGGAGATTACAAGCATAGAATTAAAACATTTGCAATTTTTACTGCTGAGAATCCAATGGGTAAGCATTTAGAGCCTAGTGAAAATAACAAAAGAACAAATGAACTTAAAAAAATCTTTAAGCAAATGAATCTACAGTATATTCCAATTAACGGAAGATTTGATGTTGAAGATAGTAAAATCAAGAGAAATTATGGAGATAGTAAATACGGAAAGTCTCTGAGTAGGGATGAACATAGTTTTGTTGTAATCAATATCAGTCTCAGTGAGGCGAAAGGTATTTGCGAAAAATTTGATCAACTTTCATTCTTTTTCGGAGAGCAGACTTGGACAAATGACGGCAGTTCTGATGACTTGAATACAAGTAGCACTCTTTATTATTATGAAAAGAAATATAAAAATTCTGACTATGTTATGGTTGACAGTTCAAGAAAAGTTAAGGATGCTTCGACATTTGATAATTTCTTTTCAAGACATAAAAACTTTAAGTATAGCATTTGTATGAAGATTTTTGGAAACTACGAATCATTAAATGATGTATTGGATGTTGATTGTTTGCTAGAATCTCTCGAAGATGATAGAACATCTTTCTTTAGGTCAACTAGAAGATATCATGCATATAATGGAACATTTCTAAAATAAGTAAATTGTTCCACATTAAACAATTTATAGTGTGATTGAATATAAAGAGGTCACTCTTGCGAGATGATGCTTTAGGCATTTGCAAAAAGAGTTGACCTCTTTTTTATTTTTATGTTAAAATTAGCTAAATTACTATATTTATAGATTTTATCAAATAAAAAATACAAAATTTATATGTTCCGAACACTTTAATAAAAAAGTGGGAGGGACTTTTTTATATGTTTACACCTGATGAAATAGTCAACATGAGTAAGGATGAGTTTGCAAAGTTGTCTCCTGATAACAAAGAACTTATCCTTAAAATTTTGTCAGAGTTTAAGACAGAAGGAGCATCCCATACATTAAAAGAGTTATGGGAAGTTGACTATAAAGAAATTCCTGTATCCATAGATGAATTTATAACAAATCCATACTATTTAGGAAATTCGACACGTAATGGAACATCTATTTACCCGTATTGGAGAAATAAATACAGAGAAATATTTGATCCGTCTAAGAACTATGAAGAAGTAATACTGACAGGAGCAATCGGTGTTGGTAAAACAAGAACTGCGGTTGTCTGTCTGTGTTATCTACTCCATAAGTTAATGTGTTTGAAGGACCCACAGGAATACTTTAAGTTTAATGCCGGAGATAAAATAACAATATTCTTCCTTAACATTACTCTTGCACTTGCAGAGGGTGTTGGTTATGAAACAATGCATGACTATCTAATACATAGCCCTTGGTTTATGGAAAGAGGTACAGTAACAGGAAGAAAGAATTTAAGATATAATCCGCCGCATAACATAGCGATCACCTTTGGTTCTAAGGGTGAACATGCTTTAGGTCAGCAAATCTACGCTGCTTTCATGGACGAATGTGATTTTAAACAAGGCGGAATAAAAGGAGCATCTGCACTTGATGCATCCAATGCTGTTATGAATGCATACTCAACAATTAAAACTCGTGTTACTTCTCGTTTTACAAAGAACAATGTTCTATATGGTAAAATGTTCATGGTTTCATCTAAAAGATCAGAGCATGACTTTTTGGAAGCATATGTTGCAAAGATGAAGAATGAGAAGATGCTTATTGTTGATGAACCTCAGTGGGTAATTAAACCGCAAGGAACATTCGATAGCAGAACATTTCCGGTTGCAGTTGGAAATAGATCATTAAAATCAAGAGTTCTTGATGATGATATTTCAGATGAAGAAAAAGAAGCAATTATAAAACAAGGATATAGAATACTTGATGTTCCTCTTAACTTCAAAGATTATTTCAAACTTGATCTGAATAAGGCACTAATGGATTTAGCTGGTATTTCAGTTGTTGGTGCAGTATCATTCTTTAATTATGACATGTTTTCAAAGTGTTATATTAAAGACTATAAGAATCCATTTGTATCAGATATTTTGACAATAGGTATACATGATGATCTGAATATAGCAGATTTCTTTGAAATAGATAAAATACCAATGCAAGTTAGATACATGCCGCAGTTTATTCACGTTGACGGATCGTTGACAGGAGATAAAACAGGTATTTCGTCTGTTGCTGTTTCAGGTCTTAAAGAAACACAGCAGTATAACGGTGCAAATGAATTTACATCAACTGAAATGACATATAAACATGTGTTCTCTGTTGATATCGAAGCGCCGCAAGGTTCTGAAATATCGTTTGAGAAAACAAGAAACTTTATATATTATCTAAAAGCATCCGGATTTAATATAATTGGTGTATCACTTGATGGATTCCAGTCAGCAGATATGAAACAAATGCTACTATCTCAGGGATATAATGCAACAATCATATCTCTTGATAAGTCTCCGCAAGGTTATCTTGCTTTAAGATCAGCTATGAATGACGGCAGAATTGGTCTTATTCAAATTGATCTACTTGAAAAAGAACTTATCCAATTACAGAGAGATGTTCAAACTGGAAAAATAGATCACCCACCTGACGGATGTTTTACAGATGATACAGAGATTCTTCTATATGATACTATACACAGTAGAAATACATCAAAAACGATAAAATCACTTTTGAATGCGCCGGATGTTAGAAATTATAGTGTAAAAACTGTATCTGAATCAGGTGAAATAGAAATACATAAAATAAAAAGTGTTTTCCATACAAAAGATGTTGATAGATTGTTGTGTTTGACATTCTCTGATGGACATACAGTAAAATGTACTCCGGAGCATAAGTTTATGCTTGCAGATAGTACATTTATAGAAGCACAAAATCTGTTTATCGGAATTGATGAATTGAAAAGTGTGAAAAGTAAATCTGTATATGTCTATAAGAAAGAGTATATAAATCTATATACTCCTGTTCCGGTGTATGACTTAGAGATTGACACTATTCATAATTTTCCGTTGCAGAACGGTGTTGTTGTTCACAACTCAAAAGATATGGCTGACTCGCTTGCCGGAGCATTGTTCAATGCATCCATAAATAAGCAGAGTTTGATTGACAGTAGAGAATTGCTTGAATCGGCACTTGATATAAACAATGAAATTGATCCGAAAGCTGAATTTATGGCGGACATGCAAGAGTCTATGATGCAAAGCGGATATAATAGAGATAATATGTCAAAACTTGCATCTGACAGATTAGATGATTTATTGAATGGATATGGTAGTGAAAATATCGTATCGTGGTAAAAATGAGGTGTAAAAATGGGTAAACTTAGAGATTTGCTAGAAGATGCTCTGCGTATGAAAGTTGTTCCTAATGATAATAAATATGCCGGAGTACCTATTACAAGTGATGCGGATGATCTAGCAAATAGACAGATAAAATCTGCTGATTCTGGTTCACTTGTAGATGTTGAAGCAATTACAAAATTTAGAACACTATCTTCTGATCGTCAAGAGAAATATGCACAATTTGAAGATATGATGAAAGATGCTACTATTGCGGCGGCTATTGAAATGTATGCTGATGATGCAACTCAATATGATTATCGTACAGGTAAAGTTATTTGGGCTGAATCAGATGATGCAGATATTGCAAAAGCTGCAAATAGATTGATTGAAGTTTTAGGAATCAATGAAAAAGCATGGACTCACATATATGCTCTTTGTACTTATGGAGATGTATATTTGAGACTGTATAGAAAAGGTGATCAGTCTGACTATGCACAGATGTTTGAACAAACTGGTGGTCAGACAGCGTTAAGAGTTAAAAAAGAAGATTCTTCAAGACCAATAGAAGAATATATAGAATATGTTGATGATCCGGCAACAATGTACGATTTACAAGAAAGAGATAAAACATCTGGATTTATTAAGATGATAAACACAAGCGATCCAGATGCACAACAGAATTCATATTATTCTCTTGTATCACGTACATTCAATGTTGGTGATGTGAATTTATATGATAGAAAGAGTTTTGTTCATATCTGTCTTGCCGGAAATATTAGCAGAAATCCTGAACTTGTTGCATTACACGATAATAAGACAGGCGCAACAACAGTATATAAAGTAAAGACTGGTAAATCAATTCTTGAAGATGCATATGATCCTACACAGACTGTTAAACTATTGGAAGATAGTCTGCTTCTAAATAGAGTTACAAAATCAGCACTTGTTCGTATTCTTCAAATTGAAACGGGCGATATGCCTAAGACCGAAAGAGAAGCATTCTTGCGTAGAATCAAAAATATGATTGAGCAGAAAATGGCTCTCAATAAAACAAATGGTGTTGTAGCATCCTACAATTCTCCCGGACCAGTTGAAAATATTGTTTATGTTCCAACTAAGGATGGAAAAGGTACTATAACTACTACAAATCTTGGCGGAGATGTAAATATTAAAGATATTGTTGATGTTGATTACTTTAATAATAAGAAACTATCCGCATTAAAGATACCAAAACAATACTTAAACTATGATGCACCAGAGGGTTTAGGAAACGGAACTTCCTTAACAAAATTAAGTTCTCGTTATGCTCACACAGTTATGCGTATACAAAATGCATATATTTCAGGCATCACTACGCTGTTGAATTTGTACTTTTTAGACAAAGGTTTAGATTATATAAACAATTTTACATTAAAAATGGTATCACCAGGAACTATAGAAGATACCGAAAGGGATGAACAATTAGCAAATCGCTTAAATCAGGCTTCGGATATACTTAATATGATTGACGGTAAAACCGATGAAAATGGTATATTTGATACTGTTATATGGATACTTGAAAACTTCCTTAATTTAAGTGATATTGCTGAAATACTTAGAAACCATAATGTAACAGAAGATGAAACAAACAGTTTTGATGTTACATCTGATGATGCTGGTTTCGATGCAATGTCATCTCCTAGCGGTGGTGGAATGGATTTCGGTGGTCCGCCTAGTATGGGTTCTGATATGGAATTTTCATCTGATTTTTCAGAAGAACCGTCCGCAGAACCAGAGATAACACCGGAAGCATGATGTGATTTTATATCGGAGGAAAACAGATGCTTGCTACAAGACATGATTGTTACGTTATTCTTTATGAAATACAGAACTCAGGAACAGATGTATCTAGTGAACTAAATGAAGTTATCACTAAAAACTCTGTTCCTAGAGTTGTTGTTGAAGAACTTATTAAGCGTGAGAATCCAGTTGTTATGTTTTATCTTAATCTAAATAAGAAAGCACATAAACTAATAAAGGAACTTTTAACATGTGATGGCAAGCCTGTGAGTAACTATATAAAGATTGCATCAAGTTTGATCACACAGGGCGTTATAGCTGTTGAACATGTTTACACTGATGATGTTTCAGGTCAAAATGATTTCTTTGAATGTTTGGGGCTAAAGCAATTATCAGAAGGAATTAAAACATATTTCGACACAGGCGATTACAGCAGTTTAGTTGAAGCTGTTAATCGCAATAAAGAAGATGTTAAATCTCTGCTTGACAGAGAGTAACATATATATATATACCATTCTTTTTAGGAAGGAGTTGAAAAGAAGATGCCACAAGTTCTAATTGAAACTCGAATGAACTCATTGAAGTTGAATGAGAGTAAGGCTCCAAAAAAAGGATGTTTAGGACGCCTAGAAGGTGTATGTGCAGATTTTAAGAATCCTACACGTAACGGTAGACTTTATCCACTTGAACTCTGGCAGAAAGTTTTTAATGATCCGCTTTTCAAAGAAGCGCTTGCAAATAAAACTCTGTTCGGAGAACTAGATCATCCAGAGGAAAGATTTGAACCTCTTGTTAAACATGCATGTATAGTCATGACTGATTATACTATTGATGAAGATAAAGGTCTTATCTATGGTGGATTTGATATTCTTGATACACCTGATGGACGGGTTCTAAGAAATATTCTCGACTATGGAAGCGTTCTCGGAGTTTCTTCAAGAGGACAGGGAGACATTATTGAATGTGCAGACGGTGAAAGAGTTGATGAAGATTCTTATGATTTTGCATGTTTCGATGTTGTTTCTACTCCGGCAGTTGAAAAGGCAAGACAAAAAGTTGTTGAGTCTATGAAACGCGAAAAGAAAGAAACATTTAAGGAGTCCATAGAAAGACAGATTGGGGATGCAGATACGGCGGCTGATTTGAATATTATCAGATCAGTTGTTAAGACATCCGATCTAACAAGTTCTGAAATGAATTCCATTCTGGAATCCATTGAAGATAAATGTAAGTCACTTAGCGGTGCGGATGAAACTATCATAGCAGAAAATGTTAGTGACGAAAAGAATGTTACAGATACAAATAGGATTGATGAGTCAATCAAACCAGCTAAAACTATTAGGGGTAATGCAAGACTATATAAATGTATCAGTAATATGAGAGAGCAGATTTCAGCTTACAAGCACAGAGAAGCACGATATGTTGAATGCATTGATAATCATGTAAATGAGATTCATGACAAAGAATGTGAAATTGATTCACTAAAAGATCAGCTTACTAAATGTAAAGCATCTATTAAATCTCTTAAAACAGAGAGTGCGAACAAGTCTAAGTCATTTGATAGACGCATTAGCACATTGAAAGAATCCATGCATGAGTCAAGCAAAGCAACACAAGATGCTAAGAAGAAGTTTGAAAGTGAGACTGCACAGCTTGAAAGAAAGTTAGAGCAAACCACAACCAAACTGACAGAAAGTTCAAATAAGATTAAGTCGCTTGTTAGCGAAAAATCTGAATTGCAGAAAGAGAATATGTCTCTTGACGCTAGAAATCAAAAGATAAATTCTGAACTGTCTGAAAAGAAATCCAAGATTGTTGAACTTTCAGAGCAAATCCAATCCTATAGAGCAGAAATTGAAAAACTAAATTCTGATCTGAAAGAATCACGTAGAGAACATGCATCCGAAATTTCATCTATTGATGGTGAGGTTTCAGAGTATTCACAGTTACTAAGTGAAGCACAGGAAAAGATCAGTTCTGGAAACAATACAATCGAATCATTGAAAGAATCACTAAGAGATACACAAGATTCACTAAAACGTGAAAAAGCAACATTATCTGCACTAAGCGAAAACTTAGCAAAGTATCAAAAGTCTTATATTGATAGAGTATCAAAACTTTCAGGTATTGATCCTGATAGTATTTACCATACTATATCAGACAAAACAACTCCGAAACAGATTGATTCTATTGTAGAATCTTATCGCAAGAAACTAGATAGATACAATAAGTTAGGAATTTCCGAAAAAGGCATTGATACTGACAGCAAATATGTAGTTGAAAGTCTTAATACATCTTATGATCCTTATGAGGCAAATGAACAAGATAATCTAATATCTTTCTTAACGACAGCTTCTAATTCACTTTAAATAGTATGTTGAAAAGTAAATAACACAGAAAGGAATGTTATACTATGGCAATGAATACACAGGCTATGGTTGAGAGAGTTCTTGCTACTCCAACCACACAGCGTAATCTTAAACTAGCAGAGCGCTATATTCGCGCTGCTGAGTCCGTTCAGAAGGCACAGGGTAAAACCCTTAACCTTGAAAAGAAAGTCGCTCTTGCAACTACTCTTGCTAACACCAAGATGATTTGTGAAGCTACTAACTCTAGCAATATTCCAAGCAAGACTTACTTCATGGATATGCTTACCGCTGTTGTTCCGAATCTAATTGCTCCGGATATCGTTTCCACTCAGGCTCTTGAGTCTAAGGCTGGCATGATCTCCTATCTCCGTTTCACCTACGGTTCTGATAAGAGTCCTGTTCAGGCTGGTCAGATGTTCAACAACAGCCTTTACACTGGTCGCTCTGAGGCAACATATTCTTCTCGTGAGATCGTTGAAGAGCCTATTACCGATGGTGCATCTCTTGATTATGTTCCAATTCTTCCTGGCACAGTAACTATTACTGATTCCAACGGTACATATGTTGATAATGGTAATGGTGAATTTACCGAAGTTGCAACAGGTCAGACTAAAACTGGCGCAACTATTAACTATGCAACTGGTGCAGTTAGTGGTTTAGGTCTTACCGATGCAACTGCTAACTATGAGTACAACAACGAGCAAGTTCCTGATCTAAAGGTTCCTGAGATCAATATGTCTCTTGCACAGATTCCAATTTTTGCTAAGTCTCGTAAGCTAGCAGCATATTGGGGCTTTGATGCCGCATATGATCTCCGTCAGCAGTACGGCACTGAGATTCTTGATGTTATGTCCGCACAGGCAGCAGGAGAGATCGCACATGAAATTGATACGGAAATTGTCATGAAGCTAGTTCAGGGTGCATCCGCAGGTCCAGAGCTTACTTGGTCTAAGGTCGCTCCTGTCGGCGTTTCTGTTACTGATCACTACGATAGTTTCTGGGTTCGTATTACTGAGGGCGCAAAGATCATCTTCAATGCAACTCAGAGAGTACAGCCTAACTTCATCGTTTGTGGTTCTAATGTTTCCGCAGTTATCGAGTGCATGAGAAACTTCGACGGTACTGGTGCTACTGATGCAGTTGGTCCTCACTTCTTCGGTACTCTCGGCGGCAGATATAAGTGCTACGTTGTTCCACTCCTTGATCCAGACGTTTTCGTTCTTGGTTACAAGGGTACAAACTTCCTGGAAACAGGTTTTGTATATGCACCTTATATGCCAGTATTAAGCACTGATATCCTTATGCCAGCAGACTTCCGTGGTCAGCAGGGTTACGCTACATCTTACGGTACTAAGATGCTTAACGGTAAGATGTATCTGAGAGGTAGAATTACTGGTTAATTTTAACCTCTACTAAAACACCTAATGTGTTTCTTGAAAACTGAATATCTAATATAATCGCTAGGTTACTGCATTTTAGTTTATACTAATTTGCAGTAACCAATGCGAAAATAAAAGTAAAAATCTAAATATCATTTAGAAAGGATTGAATGATTATGGCATTTACTATTACTATTATCAATGGTAATTCTGATCCTACCTTTGTTGGTACTAAGCAGCTAACTCTTGCTGATCTTGCTGTCATTTCTCCTACTGGTATCACAACTCCACAGACTCCTTATGTTGAGTGGGTTTCCGATACTACTGCACAGCTTGACGGTTCTGTTGCTATTCCGGCTTGGAAGCGTTCTGGCACTCAGTATTTCGTTCTTCCGGCTTCTTCTAAGGTTGTCTTTACTGTTGAGGACACCTGTGCTGATGAGGCTCTGTTCTATCGTAACATGATTGGCAAGTTCGAGAATGTTACTATTACTGTTGCAACTGATCCTGTTACTGAGTATACTATTGACGGTTTTAAGTATGGTTCCGGTGATAACGAGAATAAGGTTGCTGTCGAGGGTACAGCATCCGCAACTAAGCCTACTGGTACTGGTCTAGCACTTGTTACTGGTACAGAAACCTATGCATCTAGTGATACATCTATTGTTACTGTTGCAGCAGACGGAACAATCACTGGTGTTAAGGCTGGTTCAGCTACAGTTACCTATACTGCAAAGTTCACAATCGAAGGTACTGATTCTGTTATTGAAGCATCCGATTCTGCTAAGATCACAGTTACCGCTTAATCAAACAGCTTGATCTAGTCAATAGACTATTTCATATGTGTTTTATAGGGATTGGATGTTCCTCCAGTCCAATCCCTTTTAACACAGTATTTACAACAAGTTAAAAGAGAGGAAATATGAATGAAATTAGCTGTCGTTAATCTTAAAAACATAGATCATACAATTTGCGGCATGGGTGGAAAGATAACAGTTATACATCCTAATAGCTATCACATCATAGATTCTATTGATAGTGAAAGAGAATATAAAATCTGGTCTACTATGGCAGAAACAACATTGCAAAAATATGGTCTACGTGTTATTTTAGATGAGCAAGAGATATGTTCGTTAGATTCCGGAATATCTGATACTGCTAATAAGGATGTTTCTATTACAGACGGTTTTGTTTCTCCGGTTGCTAAAGCTATTGCTGATTCTATTCTTCCGGAACGCAAAGATTCTGGTAAGACAGATGATACGGGATCATTCAAAGAGTCTGATTTGTTGCAAATGGATAAAGAAGATTTGTTTAACCTTTGTGACAATTTTAATATAAAGTATAAACGGAACAATTCTGTAAAGACCTTGGTGAATCTTCTTATTGAGAACGGGGTTGGTACGCATGACGTTGGCTGAATATACAGATGAAATTCTGTTCTCTTTAGGCGGCGGATATGTTGATGTTGAAATCGAAAAAGACATTCCAAGGTGTGTCAACAAGGCGTTTAGAGAAGTCAAAGCGTACATTGTAACACCAGCATACATGACTGTTCCATATGGTGCTTCATTAAACGGAGTTGGAACAACTATAGATTTATCCGATAAGAATGTATATGATGTTATATGTGTTATGCGACCTGATTCTTATAATAGCATGTCAATGAACACTTTAGATGTTTTTGGACTTAACTTAACATACTCAGCGATAACTAATAATGAAGCATATGCAAATAGAATGTTAAGACTTCAACAGATGAATACCATATCTACTGATCTTGATTTTATTTGGGATGCACACACTAAACAATTAAGTGTTGTAATGAATCCACCTTTTACAAATCAAGTTACAATAGAATATGTGCCTGACTATAAAGATGTTGAAGAAATAACAGAAGTATTTTGGCAAGATATTATTTTAAGACTTGCTACAGCATATGCAAAACAGGTAATTGGTCGTATTCGGAGTAAATATACATTAAATTCTTCTAC
>AUXO010018317.1_pt1 | contig 11763 bp, 11 predicted proteins | sample 768731 | NCBI WGS metagenome assembly AUXO01 (sample SAMN02715735, study PRJNA202380) | gut metagenome | biome: sheep rumen | host: Ovis aries | place: New Zealand: Palmerston North | reverse complement strand
ATTCCGGTTGAGGCCATCGGTCTGATCATGGGTATCGACCGTATCCTTGATATGCTCCGTACTGCGGTTAATATCACCGGTGATGCGGTTTGTACCACGATCGTTGCTGCCCAGAACGGAGATCTGGACAAAGAAGTCTTCTATCGCACGGATGCTGCCGGGGAATAATCGGAGACAGTACACAGGTCATGGTATGGTTTTTTTGAAAACCATAAGTAATGAGAAAGGAAGAAGATATGATCAAGAGAAGATTAGCGGTTCTTATGACCATCCTCATGGGCTCTGTCTTCATGCTTGGCGGCTGTGGTTCCACCGGAACGGGTAGTTCCCAGAATAAACCGGCCGAGAAACAGGATCAGGCCGGAGGGGAAGAAATCGTCCTGGAAGAGGATGATTTCATCAAGAGCATCCGGGATCGTGGTCGTCTGATCGTAGGATGTAAGATGGATGTTCCCGGACTTGGATTGTATGATAAAGAGACGGACAGCTGGTCAGGTCTCGAGGTGGAGCTGGCATATAAAACTGCCGCCCTCATCTTCAATGTGAGTCCCGATGAGGCAAAAGAACAGAACCTGGTAGAGATTAAGGGTGTGACTGTGGCAGACCGTGAAGATACTCTGGAAAACGGTGATATCGACTGCATGATCGCCACTTATACGATCACTCCGGAACGTGGCGAGAGATTCACTTTGTCAAACAGCTATTACACGGATTACGTTGGACTGATGGTTCGGTACAGTGGAAAAGACAAGGATCTTAACAGTCTCGGCAACAGTGACATCAGGTCCATCGCCGACCTGGATGGAAAATATGTGGGCGTTCCGAGAAATGCTACTACCAGACAAGACTTTATCAACTATATTGAGACCATGAACTCCGTGAAAGTTTCCCCGATCTTCTGTGAATACGAATCTTATGACCAGTTGTTCACAGCACTGAAGAAAGGAAACATTGACGTGATGTCCGTGGATGTCAGTATTCTGAACGGATATGTGGATAACACGACAAAGATCCTGGATGCCAGATTTGCCGGCCAGCATTATGGCGCAGCGGTAAGAAATGAAAATGCATCCCTGATCAGTTATATCAACAAGGCTATCACCCAATAGCGACAGGGGGGCTTCCCCCAGAAATATAAAAAATAACAGAGGGATAGATGATATTGTCAATATTCATCTATCCCTCTATTGTATTTGCAGCAGATGGAAGATTCCCTTCCTGCTCAGTTACAGTATAGGCTGCAAGGATGGCCCGGATGGACCGGTGGAGGTAGGGCAGGTACTCCTGCATGGTGACGGGCTGCTTGTATAAGATACAGCTGTAGCTTACGGAACCGACCAGCTCTATGATCGTGAAGAGCATAAGCTCCGGTTGTTCGCAGTGTACCGAGAATTGTTTGATCTGTTGGTTATAGTATCTGAAAAAAGGGATGTCCTCGTCCGGGACATCGGCGCTGAGAGCATTTTTGAAGATTCCCCAGCTCAGATTTTTCGAGATGAAGCGCAGCAATTTTGGATCGGATTCAAAGCGCTTTATAAAATAATCGCAGACCCGCAGAACGGTCGATTCAAAATCATCATCCTGAGGATTCTCTATCATCTCCTGATGAGCGTCCTCAAATAACTGACCGGTGATATGGGTAATCAATTTATCCCGCAGATCATATTTATCCTTAAAGTAGAGGTAGAAGGTTCCCTTGGCCAAACCTGCTTTCTTTACGATGTCGGAGATGGTGGTCTTGCCGAATCCATGGTTTAAAAACAGATCAAAGGAGGATTGAAACAGGGCGTTTCTTTTCTGTAATTTATTTTCTTCCACTTTTTTACTCATCTCTGATTCACCTCCTTTTCCATATTGCCTGATTCTTTATTCTTAGTATATTTACAAGCTTATTTTATTATTTCCCAAACCATGAGAAAAGTCAATATTGTAGCAGGTTAAATAATGACCAAAATTCATTATTTTAGGTCGGGGAATCTTGTGCAGATTAAATATTGACCAAAATTCATTTTTTTACTACAATCTAATAGATAGAAAGGGAGGGAAACTCTATGATTGGTGTTGGTAAATTTATTGCCAGACATAGGTATATTATGATGCTGATCGCTGTACTGCTCCTGATTCCGTCAGCACTTGGATTTCTGAGAACCAGGGTCAACTATGATCTGCTTAGCTATCTGCCCGAGACATTAGATACGGTAGCCGGGCAGGATATCATGGTGGATGAGTTTGGTTCCGGCGGTTTTGCCATGGTTGTGGTAGAAGGAATGGATATGAAAGATGTCCAAAAGCTGGAGGACAGGTATCGGGAGATTGACCATGTATCAAAGACTCTTTGGTATACGGACGTGGCAGACCTTTCCATTCCTGTGGAACTGCTGCCCAAGGATCTGAAAGAGTCATTTTTTAAGGGAGATGCCACTTTGATGATGGTTCTCTTTGACGGAACCACTTCTTCCGACGAGTCCATGAAAGCCTTGAAGGAGATGCGGAAAATTACCGATCAACAGGTATACATCAGCGGCATGACCGGGGTGGTAACAGATATCGCTGATCTGTGTATGTCAGAACTGCCTATCTATGTTGTCATAGCTGCAGCACTGTCACTGCTTGTATTAACCATAGCTACCCGTTATTTCCTCATTCCGGTCATATTTCTCTTAAGTATCGGAATGGCCATCGTCTACAACATGGGTACTAATTTTTTCCTTGGGGAGATATCCTATGTAACTCAGGCAGTTACGGCCGTCTTACAGCTTGGAGTGACCATGGATTATTCCATTTTCTTGCTAAACAGCTATGAGAATTTTAAGGATGAGTTCCCGGAGGATAGGGAGAGCGCCATGGGACATGCCATCGCCTCCACCTTTACGGCTATCATAGGAAGCTCCGTGACCACCATCGCCGGTTTCCTGGCACTGTGTGTCATGACATTTGCCCTTGGTAAGGATCTGGGAATCGTTATGTCCAAGGGTGTCATTATCGGCGTGATCTGTTGTGTGACGATCCTTCCTGCCATGATTCTGGTCTTTGATAAATGGATTGAGAAGACCAGGCATAAAGAAATTATCAGGGAGACCGGTTTACTGTCAAAGATCATCACAAAATATTATGTTGTTTTTATCGTTATTTTTGTGATTTTCCTCTTTCCGGCTCTCTATGGGAACAACCATGTTCAGGTTTATTATAATATCGCCCACGCTCTGCCGGATGATCTGGAGTCCAACATCGCCAACAAAAAGCTGGAAGATACATTTGATATGAATGTGATTCATATCATTATGATGGATAAAGAGATCAAAGCCAAGGACAAGGCCTCCATGTATAAAGATATCGATCAGGTGAAGGGAGTGAAATGGACCATCGGTCTGAATTCCCTCATCGGACCTGAGATCCCGGATGTACTGATCCCGGATAACCTTAAGGAGATGCTGCAGGGAGATGAACATGAGATTGCCTTTATATGTTCTGAATATTCCCCGGCAACGCCGGAAGTAGATGAGCAGATCAGTCAGATTCAGGGTATTCTCACAGGCTATGATGACAGTGCCATCGTCATTGGGGAGGCCCCTATGATGAAGGACCTGGAGGACACCACCAACGTGGATCTGAAGAAGGTAAATTTTCTGTCCATAGCAGCTATCTTCCTCATTATTATGATTGTATTTAAATCCATTTCTCTCCCGGTGATCCTGGTGGCAGTTATCGAATTTGCCATCAATGTAAATATGGCAATCCCGTATTTTATGGGCAAGGAGCTTCCATTTGTAGCCGTGATCGTGATTGGGACCATACAGTTGGGAGCTACGGTGGATTATGCCATCCTGATGACCACCCGGTATCAGAGAGAGCGTCTTAACGGGGTGGGAAAAAAGGAAGCAGTGAGTATTGCGCACAGCAGCAGTATACACTCAGTGATCACCAGTGGATTCAGTTTCTTTGCTGCTACCTTTGGTGTTGCCATCTACTCCAGAGTAGATATGATCGGTTCCATCTGTACCTTGCTTTCCAGGGGTGCCATCATCAGTATGATTTCCGTGCTGGTTATTCTTCCGGCCATGTTTATGATTTTTGACAAGGTGATCTGCCTGACCACCTGGGATTTTATAACAAGAAAACAAAGCAAGACAGGTGAGATAGGAGGATGAATATGTTAAAAACAAGATTGGGGAAGAAAGTATTTTCCGTTCTGATGGCACAAACCATGATATTGTCCCTGACTTGTACCGGTAGTTTGACGACGGTTCAGACTTATGCCGCAGAAGAGTCAGAAACCGGTGCAGAGTCCGTGGACAAAGAAGAGACCGTTTATGTCATCACTGACGGTGACGGAGAGATCGATGAGATCATTGTAAATGACAAGCTGAACAATAAGGAGGGGGCTGCCTCCATTGAGGATAAAACGGATCTTACTGACATTGAAAACCTGAAAGGTGATGAGCAGTACACCGAAGGTTCGGACCAGACCATCACCTGGGATGCAGGCGGCAACGCCATCTCCTATCAGGGTAATTCCAATAAAGACCTTCCTGTGAATGTAAAACTGTCCTACACATTGGACGGGAAACCGATCAGTGCCGACCAGCTGGCCGGCAAAAGCGGGAAAGTAACCATCCGGTTTGATTATGAGAATAAAGAAACCAGAAAAGTTTCGGTCGATGGAAAAGAATATGAGGTTTATGTTCCATTTACCATGATCAGCGGTGCCATCCTTGACTCGGAACGGTTCTCCAATGTCAGTGTGGAAAACGGCAGATCTGTGACGGAAGGAGATAAGATTATCGTATTCGGCTATGCAGTCCCGGGATTGAGGCAGAGTCTGAACGGAGATGAAGGCATCCTGAAGGATGTAGATATCGACCTTCCGGAGTATGTGGAGATCTCCGCGGATGTGGAGAATTTCCAGCTGGATATGACCATGACAGCTGTGACCAATGACCTGCTGAATGATCTGTCCACCAAAGAAATCGATGACAGTGAGATGAAAGATGATATCCATGAGCTGGAGGATGCCACCGATAAACTGGTTGACGGTACCGGTGACCTGGCGGATGGCATGAAGTCCGCTTACGATGGGTCCAAAATCATTTCAGATAACATGGATAAGCTCGCCGGCGGAACAGCAACCCTGGCCCAGGCACTGGGAACATACACCAACGGGGTTGGACAGCTCTATAAGAAGGTTCCTGCTCTGACCAATGGAGTGACGGTGCTTGATACCGGAGCCTCCAAACTGGCCAAAGGTGCTGCTGCCTTAAAGACAGGCACTGAGACCTATGTTAAAGGGGTGAACAGTCTGACAGGAGGACTTCTGGGAGATGGCAGCAAGGACAATCCGGGATATCTTGCCGGGGTAGAAGCCTTGTCTGACGGTGCATCCAAGCTCTCCGGACTGGAGAAACTGGGCGATGTATCCGGGGCGATCTCCGTCATGAAAGCTGCAACAGGGAATGAACCTGCTTACACCCTGCCGGACGGGTCTCAAAGTGCAACCCTTGGCTATGGAGTATCCGCTGTGGAAGGAGGGCTGGACCAGGTTATTCAGGGCGTTAATGCCATGAAGGATGCCACATCCGGTGAACAATTAAAGAATCTGGCCGGCTCATTGGAGAAGGCAGGAGAAACTTTGGACTCTGCATCCTCCACTCTATCAGGAGCATCTGATAAATACACGAAAGCCCAGAATGATGCTAATTCTGTAATACAGGAAGCTGCAAAAGAGATTGGCAGCCAGGCATCCAAGCTGGAGAAGGCAAAAGAAGAGTTGTCTGCGAAACAGGACGAGATCAACGGTGTCATCAAGGACAGAAATGAGAAGATTACATCCAGAAATGAGGAAATCAATGCCGCTCAGACAAAGATCAAGGATGCGGCAAAAGACTGTAATACAGGTATCGAGGATACCATATCCGGTCTGAAGGAAGCGAAAGCCCAGCTGGAATCTGCCAAGAAGGTACTGAAAGATACCCAGACGGAGGAGATCTCTTTTAAAGATCAGATTGAGAAGATCGACAAAGAAATCTCCGACACCCAGAATAAGATTGATTCTTTACAGGGCAAGAAAGTTTCCGGAGTTGATGTGGATGAGATTGACAAGATTTCCGGCGCAGATATCAATCTGGACCTGAAGGGAATCGACGCAGAGAAACTGACCGGCCAGGGAGAAAAACTGGCGGATATTAGTTTGGAGCCGGTTAATATCGAAGTGGAGAAGGCAACGATCCAGGCCATCGCTTCCGGCATAGGATCTGCTTCCGAGACTATGAGTACTGATCCGCTGAATCAGCTGATCGGCAGCCTGCAGCAGGTGAAAGCCGGAACAGCTGCTTTGAAAGGAGGAGTGAATTCACTCCACTCCAACCTGGCAGGTCTTGAGCAGGCAACCGCAGGATTCCCGCAGGCAGCACAGGGAATCCAGGCATTAAACCAGGGATTTGATACCCTGACCAAGAACAACGCTGCCATAAGGACAGGAGCTTCCATGCTTCTGAAGAACGGTCCGGCTCTCACATCAGGTGCAAAAGACCTGGCTGACGGATCTGCCCAGATTGCCAAAGGGTCTTCTGAACTGTCCACAGGAGCATCTGCCCTGGCAGGTGGAGTGAAGACTTTGGCATCCAACAACAAAAAAATAAATGACGGAGCAGCTACTCTGGCTTCAGGAACCGCCAAACTGGCCAAAGGTAGCGGCAGCCTGACCTCCGGCATGGATAAACTTCTTGAAGGGACAGAGACTTTGAAAGAAGGAATGTCTGAGTACAAGGAGGAAGGAATCTCCAAGATTGTGGATCTTTACGATGAGGATATCCTGGGTCTCAAAGATCGTTTTGAGGCAGTTCGAAAAGCAGGGCGGGATTATCAGACTTATACCCGACTGTCAGACGGAGAGAAGGGAAGCGTAAAATTTATCTATAAATCTGACGAAATCAAGGCGGAGGACAGTAAGTAATATCGTGGAAAAAGGTATTATGCAACACATTTCTTAAGGGTGTTGTTGCATAATACCTTTTCTTTTTGGTACAATACATCAGGTAGGGATGTATTCCTTTAAGAAATGATATAACAAATCTCATGGAGATCTAGTGAGGGAACAAAAAATGTATCTTCTGTTTTTATTGTTTTGGATCCTGCTGAACGGAAAACTGAATCTGGAAATCTTCCTTTTCGGCATTGTGATATCCGCCGCAATCTATTGGTTCATCTGCCGCTACATGGATTATAGCGTGAAGAAAGATATCATGCTGTTTAAAAGCACGGGAATATTGTTCTGGTTTTTGATTGTTTTGATCAGAGAGATCTTCTGGGCCAACTGGAATGTTTTGAAACTGGTGTACTCTGTAAAGTATGAGCCGGAGCCGGCCATCGTCTACTTTACTGCGGATTTCAAGACAGGGCTGGCCAGAGTCCTGCTGGCCAATTCCATCACCCTCACCCCGGGTACCATCAGCGTCTCCGTGGAGGGGGACAGGTATTGCGTTCATTGTCTGGATAAGACATTTTCCGAGGGTATTGAGTCTTCTGACTTTGTCAGAATATTACATAGATTGGAGGCGAACTGGTGATGAATTACGACACGATATTTCATTTTATTCTGTTGGGGTGCATGCTGATCATCGGATTGTTTATCCTGATCGCAATTCTTCGGTCCTTTCTCGGACCGAAAACAACGGACAGGATCATCGCAGTAAATATGATCGGTACTTTCACCATCGCCATCATCTCCATCCTGACCATTTTTCTTGGGGAGGATTATCTGGCAGATGTCTGCCTTGTCTACGCCACGATCAGTTTTCTGTCCGTGGTACTCCTGTCGAAGATCTGGATGGGAGTCTACAATGAGAAGATCAACAAGAAAACCATAGGAGGTGAGGAAGAGTGATACGATTGATTGTCTGTACGATTTTATTGCTGATGGGTATGTTTATGTTTTTTACCGCCACCGTAGGCGTGAATAAATATAAATCTTTGAATCGTATCCATACTGCTGCCCTTGGAGATACCCTTGGACTCTTCTTTGTCATCCTATCCCTGGTTCTATGGAGAGGTATGGATCTGGCTTCCGCGAAACTGCTCTGCGTGGTTGTGTTTTTCTGGATGGCCAGCCCTGTAGCAGGACATATGCTCAGTCGTCTGGTGGTGGAAACCGATGAGGATTTGGGTGAGATTGAGATGATTGATATCGATGAGGAACAGCTATGAAGTTATTTGAAACGGTATTACTAATTGGTCTGATTTTATGCGCGATCGCATGTAATTTCACAAAGAAACTGCTCCCGGCTGTCGTGGTTTTTATGTCTTACAGTACGATTATGTCAATCATCTGGATGATTCTTCAGTCACCGGACCTGGCGATCACGGAAGCTGCGGTAGGTGCCGGCATCACCAGTATCCTTTTCTTCGTTACTTTGAAGAAGATCAATGGTATCGACGAGGAGGATGAGGAGCAGGAGGAAAATAAAGATGAGCAGAATTAGAGATGATTACGACAACAGCAGATGGCGGAAGATAGAAGACTGGATCAAAGGGGAGAAAGATCCCATGGATGATACCATGGAGATCAGGCGCCCTTTGGATGACAATCCTGACACAGATGTACAGATCACGGAGGAGAGTCTGGAGAGAACGACCCAGAGACTGTATAAATATGTGAACAGAGCCTACAATCTGTTTTCCGTCTGTTTCTGTATTACCCTTGTGACTGTCATGATATGGTGTATTACTTTCATGCCCGCTTTCGGTGACGGGAACAACCCGGTAAACAACGAAGTATCCCAGCGCTATATCGAGAAGGGGCTGGAGGAGACAGGAGCTACCAACTTTGTGACCGGTATGATCCTGGATTACAGGGCTTTTGATACTTTTGGTGAATCCTGTGTCCTGTTTATTTCCACCATCTGTGTGCAGATTCTGCTGCGCCATGATGATAAGGAAAAAGATACGGTCGTCAATCGTGAATTGACCCGTCTGGAAAATGACAGACTTTTTGAACCGAAAAATGATTTGATCCTTCAGAAGGTTTCCTGTGTGCTGGTGCCGATCATATTCATTTTCGGAATCTATATTATTCTGAACGGCCATCTCTCGCCCGGAGGCGGTTTTTCCGGAGGAGCCGTGATCGGCGCCGGACTGATCCTGTATCTGAATGCCTTTGGCTTTAAAAAGACAGAGAGGTTTTTCACTGACAGAACCTTCCGTGTGATTACTCTGAGTGCTCTTTCCTTCTATTGTATCGCCAAGAGTTATTCATTCTATACGGGGGCAAATCATCTGGAAAGCGGAATTCCTCTGGGAACACCGGGGGCTATCCTGTCTTCCGGCCTGATCCTTCCCCTCAACATCTGTGTGGGACTGATCGTGGCCTGCACCATGTATGCTTTTTATGCCTTATTCCGAAAAGGAGGGTTTTAAAATGATGGTATTGATATCTTCCCACCTGGAAGAGATGACGGCTATGATATTGTTTGGTATCGGTTTTACCATGCTGTTGCTGCATAAAAACCTGATCAAGAAGATCCTTGGAATGAACATCATGGACACGGCAGTTTACCTGTTTCTGACGGCCAAGGGATATATTTACGGCAGGATGGTTCCCATCCTTACAAACGGAATCACGGATGCTTCGGCCTATACGAATCCGATTCCGGACGGCCTGGTACTGACAGGTATCGTGGTGTCTGTCAGCTCCACTGCATTGATGTTGGCTCTCACGATCCGGCTTTATATCCGTTATCGTACCCTCGACATCGATAAGATTGTTATGGAGTGGAGAAAGGAGGAGGAACTCCCGTGAGTTTTATCGTGAACTTTCCTTTCTTTTCCATAATCCTTGCCATGTTTTCCGGTATTATTTCTTCCGCTCTGAACGGGAAATGGGCAAAAAGAATCTGCATCCTTATGCTTGGTATCGTGTTGGGTCTTTCTGCCTGTGTGCTTTACTACACGGTGGAGACGGGAACACAATTCACATATATGATGGGACATTTTCCCGCACCTTGGGGCAATGAGATCAGGGCAGGTGTTCTGGAAGGATTCATGGCAACCTTTTTCACCCTGATCATGATCCTGTCCGTTCTCAGTGGACTTGGAAGAATCTTCTCGGATGTGGAACCGACAAAGGTTAATCTTTTCTTTGTGCTGGTGGATATGATGATGTCTTCCCTTCTGGCCATGATCTACACCAATGACCTTTTTACCGGCTATGTATTTGTGGAGATCAATACCATAGCAACCTGCGGCATGATCATGATCCGGCAGAACGGTCATGGCATCCTGGCTGCCATCCGGTATTTTGTCATGAGCCAGATCGGTTCCGGTTTGTTTCTGATCGGTATCAGCCTGCTGTATGATATTACCGGGCAGCTTCTTATGGTTCCGGCCAGAGAAGAAGTGGAGCATATCATCTCCACAGGGGCCTACATGACACCTTTTCTGCTGGTGATCGGCCTGATTTCCATCGGTCTTGGAATTAAAAGCGGACTCTATCCGTTCCACTCCTGGATTCCGGATACTTATGGATATGCCACTCCGGCGGCAAGTGCCATCCTGTCCAGTCTGGTTTCCAAGGGATATATCATTCTGCTGATCAAGATATTCTATCGTGTGATTGGCTTTAAAAACCTGTTTCAAACCCACATCCTTGATATCCTGTTTGTATTTGGAATCATCGCCATGATCATGGGATCCATCGATGCCATCCGGCAGAGGGATGCCCGGCGTATGATCGCCTGTTCCTCCGTCGCTCAGATCGGCTATATCTATATGGGCATCGGCCTTGGCACGGAAGCAGGAATGGTGGCATCTTTATTCCACATCCTGACCCATGCCGCCACCAAGGCAATGCTTTTCCTGAGTGTGGCTTCATTGTATGAAGCTGTGGAGGGTAAGACGGATTATGACAGTCTGCGGGGAGTAGGCTACCGGAATAAACTGGCCGGCTTCACCTTCCTGGTGGGCTCCCTGTCCATGGTAGGATTTCCCATGCTTTCGGGTTTCGTTTCAAAAGCCTTTTTTGCATCTGCAGCCCTGGAAAGCTCTACCAAGATGTATTTCACCTGGGCGGCTCTTGTGATCAGTACAACCCTGAATGCAACTTATTTCCTCCGGATGGTGGTAAATATCTATGCACTTCCCCAGGAAGGGGAATCTGTGCGGGGACATTATTTCCTGGAGGAAAGGTCCCCTTATACCAAAACCAACGGATTTGTGTCCATCGCCTTGATTGGGTTGAACCTGTTCCTGGGTATGTTCTCAAATCATGTGGTGGATCTTCTCATGAAAGGACTTTCCATGTTCTAGGATCCGGATGATCCTGATCGGGAAAGAGGTTATAGATATGGAACAAAATATCTGGCTGATCCTGCCTGTACTGGTCCCGATTCTGGGAGGACTCCTGTCCTTCCTTCTGGGGCGAAGCGGGGTCGATCAAAAGAAAAAAAATATATATATCCTATTCGTCATTGTGGCAGAGTGTTTCGCTATGATTCCCTGCTTCCAGGCCGAGAAGGGATTGATGCTGTGGAAACTGACCCAGACGCTTCCTGTCTATCTGCGGATGGATCTGACCGGGAAGATATTTGCGGGTCTGATTCTGCTGGTTTTTACCCTGGTAAGTATATATGCTCTTGATTATATGTCCGGAGATCCCCGTGAGATGTTTTTTTTCGGCTGGTATCTCATGGTGGAGGGTATCCTCATGGGCCTTTGCCTTGCCGGCAACCTGGTGACATATTACCTGTTTTTTGAACTGATGACGCTTGCCAGTGT
>AUXO011694108.1_pt1 | contig 11765 bp, 15 predicted proteins | sample 768731 | NCBI WGS metagenome assembly AUXO01 (sample SAMN02715735, study PRJNA202380) | gut metagenome | biome: sheep rumen | host: Ovis aries | place: New Zealand: Palmerston North | reverse complement strand
CCTTTAATTCCTTCAGGATGATTGTGTGTTACTTCAGCAGATATTTTTGCTAACTGTATGCATTCTATTAATGATTGGGCTGCCCATGCAACAGGAGAAACTCTCATAGCAGATCCATTTCCAAAACTGCCATAAGGTTCTCTTTGTTCAGAATTTACCCACATTCTAAATCTTGGAGCAAATTCATAGTTATATTTATTACACCAATATTTAAGTTTATCAATTAATTCTTCATGTGTTCTATTTGTATGCAATAACCAATCTGCCACAGCAATAGTACAAGTACTATCATCGGTAACATGTGATTTTTCTGTTAATAATTCAAAATTATAATCATGAGTTTCATATCCTTTTCTTTCATAAGGACATCCAATTATATCACCAACTATTGCTCCTATAATTCCTATCATAATTATTCATATATATTTTTTATCTGTTTCATTAAATATTGGCTTGACATTCTTTATATTTACCATTTGACAAAATTTTCCAAATGTATTATATAGTTGAACTTTAGGTAAAAATTGATTTACTATAAGCATATAATAGATCTTTCCCTTGTGCTTGATCATTTTAAATTCATTACCATTTTGGTCTTGATAAGAAATCATATTATTATTAGGCATTTTTACTAATACCTTCTTATTTTCTTTTATATAATGAGAAGGCAACATATTAAGCATAGCAATATGCTCATCAATAGATTTATTCGTTAATGCTCTTGCTTTATATTTCTTACCTTTATGTTCCCATTCTTCATCAATCTCATTGAATTGTTTATTTACAATCATACAAGCATTTTGATAAGTAATAATATCATAGTTATTTGTATTTACTTCATAAACACGACGATCCTCACCATCATTCCATGGTGACATTTGAAGTAAATAATCTTTCATTACTTTATAGACTAAACCTGTATTTTGGTTTTGTAAATACTTATCTTCATTCATTTTTAATAATTATAATACCAACCTAATTGTGGAAATTTAATATCACACTTTGTATTTTTAAATATACTATTTTCATCAAGTTCTCCTATAAAATCATATGTATTTTCACTATTTAATACAAAATCTTTAGGAATATACACATATTTGACTTTATGATTAATAACAATAAAAATATAATCTGCTTTTTTTGCCCGATAAAGATTTAATCTCCATCCTCCTTTAAATTTATTATATCTAGTTTCATAATCATCATCATAATCAAATGACTTATGAGGATTAAGAAAAAGAATTTTTTGATTAGTTATATATTTTTCATAAGATTCAGACTCACTAAATATATCTTGATATTTCTCTGGTATCATAAGCCAATTACAATGATGACCTGATTGAATATTTGTAAATTTTTGAGGATTTCTATTTTTATATGTAGTTATAAGTACTGCTTCTAAATTGAATGCTTCATCTTCTGTTAAATTAGAATATATTTCTCTTTTAATTTCATATCCTTCATTTTTTATTTCAGTGATTAGTTTCAATTTATCATTTTTTTGATCTTCTTTTGTTATTTGTGCACAATATTCATGATCAAATGTTCGAAGATTTTTTCCTTTTCCTACATAAAATACTTGATTATCTCTTGGATCAATTAATAAATAAACATAATAATCTTTATTTTTCTTTTTCATTATTTAATTTCAAAATACTTATTAATATAATATTAATAGTATATAAAATATTAAAAATTCATTTTATTTTTAATTATAATTGAATATAAGTCAGATGAACAGAAAAATTATCAATCTTGGACAATATAAATATCTGTGTGAGCATTATATAAATGGAATAGATTTTAAAGACAATACTACGAGAAAATTTGTAGTATTAAGAAACTATGATATTTATAATAATATAGTTTATGATAAAGACTTTCTTTTTATAGAAAATAATGTATTCAATATGATTAAACAAGGAATTCATAATATTGCTTATCCTACTCATATTGATAATGTATTGTCATTTACAGATTCTTTTAAATATTTCAATCAATATAACTTGACAAATATTGATGATATTAAATATGACATTTATGATAGTGAAGGAAATATAGCAAATATCAAATATGATATTATAAGGATATATATGCCTACTATTAAAAAGAATATTGACTTCATAATAGATATTGACAATATTATAAATGATATAGATTTTCATTATTTTTGTAATTTGTTTTCACATTTAGTAAAAAAATGTAATAAAGAGATAGTCATTGATAATACTAGATTTATTGAATATGTAGATTTAGTAATACCAAATATCAATTACTTATTTAAAAAAGAAAATAAATTATATATAAATGATGATATTAGTAATATTACTAATATAGTTGAGCATAATAGTGAAATAGAAACAAATAAAAAATGGGTCAATGGAAAATGGTTAGATAGTGACTCAAATGATATAGTAGATATAAATATCAAGAATATTTCTGACTATTATAAAATCAAAAATTTAGAACTTGCTACTGATAATACATTAATAGATGAAAATGAAGATAATAAACTTTATATAAACAATCTTATCAATACATTTTTTATACGTAAAGATAATGAAAATGTATATAAGAAAGTTTATATCAATAATCTTAATAATGACAATATTAGCTTTAATAATAACGTTATCAATACATCTATCAATATAACATTATATCCATATAAAGGAATAGATAATAATATATATATCATATCTGATTACCTTTTAGCAACTGAAAGTTTTATAGGTACAGGAAATTATTTTAGATTATCTGCTAAAATGGGATTTGATAATGGAACAATATCTTTATTGAATACTTTTGAGTTTCCTGGAAAATTAGAAGAAAAAACTGAATATGATAGTATTGAAGAAGCAGCAGAAATGTCAGATATATTAAGTAGACAAGTTTCTCAATACTATAATTCATTTTTTATTAATGAAAATATTGAAAATTATGAACATGAATTAGATGAAGAGTCATTTGTTGGAATTAGATCAACTGGATTTAATATTCAAATAGCAACAGACTCCAATTTCTCAGATATTGTTTATGAATCAAATATTAATACTGATGAGAATGATGAAAACTTTATTTATGATTTTAGTTTTTCATTAAATCATATCATTGACAACTGGCTTCAATTAAATGAAATATTAATTATGAGATCAATTTTTATTGATAAAAGACTTAATATTATCATATATAGTAATCCAGTAGTATTGACAAAAGAATGGTTCAAATATCTTATAAATGATACATCTGATCAAATATTATATTTTTCTAAAAATACTAATAGTTTACAAAATAATCTTATTGAGAATAAATTTATGAATGTCAATCAAGGATTCAATTTTATAGAGAATATAAATTGCTCTATAATTGAGAAGACAGAAGAAGAAAGAAATGAAGAAAAAGAATTTTTGAAAAAATTACGATATGGAAATCAATCAAGTAAGACAAAAATAATATATAAGCCAATATTTTATAAAGTAAATGATCTTCAATCTATTGAATTAAGAGACGGAGTAGTTCAAAATATTGGTATAAATCTTTCTCAATATATGACTAAAGTAAATACATTCAATATTAATTTCAATGGATATAATGTGAAAGAATCTTTACGAAATGATATTTATGTAATTTTTAGCATTAATGCTAATTTAATAGATAAAAACTCAGGATATTATAATATCTTAGATGAAGATTATAATTATATTTCTTCTGGTGATTTTATAAAATATTAATAATTAAATATTATGTATTATGATTTAGCTTTAGGAAATGAATTATTTGTCAAATCAAGATTAGCTGCAGCTATGCAAGAGCTTGATTTAATATTGAATACAGAATGTACCGAATTAATTGGAGATGTTCAGTATGGAGTAAGTATTGACCAATTTTTATGGACATTGACACCAACAACAGATGAATTTAATGCATACATAGAATCAAAACTTTCTACATTATATTACTTTAATAGTTTTCAACATAAAATATATACTGAGTTTGAAATGGGAGAGTTTAGAAGTATCTATCATCTAATTATAGAAATATATTATGATGAGAATAAACGAATACAAAAAGAATATGTTTATAGATAATGAAATTATTTAGTTTAACAGAAACTGCATTTGAGAATTTTGATAATGCTGTAAATAGTTATTTCAATAAAATTTTTAGTGGATTAGGAATTCAATTTAGTGACAATACAATTTTTAAAGTCATATTCAGCGGATTGAAAGGAATAATGCAGAATATCATGCTTTATATTGAAGATGCTTTTACTGAGCAAAATATTGAAACTGCCGTAAGAAAAAAATCAATATATTCATTAGCTAAGATATCTGGATATGAACCTTATTATGGATCTGCTGCTACAGGAATTCTTATTGCAACTATTATAAGCAATACTAATAACTCATCAGAAATACGAAAGATATACATACCTAATCATGCAGTCATATTCAATAGTGATTCTGGGCAAAATTATGTATTATATCTTCAATCAGATAGATATGTTTTTGACATTACAAAACCATTGACAAATTATGAGTTTAGAATCATTCAAGGATCTTATAGAGTAAGTAACAATACAGTTCAAGGATATGCATTAGAGACAATTCATTTGAATATTAATGGAATGTTTGATAAGAATTATATTAAAGTATATGTCAATAATGTTGAATGGCAACAAGTATCTAACTTATATGATATGACAGAATATGGCCGAGAATATATTTTATCAATTGGATTTGAGAATGAAATTGATATTACTTTTGGAAATAATATTTATGGAAAGATTCCAGATCCAGGCAGTACTGTAAGTATTGAATATATTATACATAATGGAACTGCAGGAAATATAAGCAATATTCATAATACTAACTTTGGATTTATAACAAAAGGTAGTGATTTTTATGGAAATCAAATAGACCTTAACCAATATATACGATTATCATTAGATAACTATATTAGTGGAGGAACTAATAGTGAGACATTAGCAGATGTTAAGCAAATGATAGGATATAACTCTCGAAGCAATGTATTAGCATCAATAGATAATTATAGATTATTTCTTAAACGTTTCTCATTTATAGGAAACTTTAATATATGGAGTGAGAATAATTCAAATATATTATGTATAAATGCTATAAACAATACATTGAATAATGCTACTAGTATGAGTGATTTAACAAATATTGATGAAAGAGAACTATTATTGACAAATTTACAAAAACAAGATATTCTCACTATATTAGAAAATTCAAATAATACTTTTGCTGGTATAAGTATCAAATTTGTTGATCCTATATTATATAAATATGCTATAATATGTTATGTTAAAATTGATGATAAATATTATAGAGATTTAGTTGAGAATGATATTGAGACAAGTATTATGAATTTCTTCTCTACTAAGACGTTTAATGTCACTTTCATATCTAAGTCAGATATTATTAATGAAATTCTTAATAATAGTGATCATATCAAGTCATTAGATATTGAGATAATATCACATAAGAATGAAGAAGCTTTTAAGAACAAATATTATTATAAATATGAAACAATTATAAATAATAATCAAGTATACTATAACTTGAAAAAATACAATTATGAAACTGACTTGAATTTAGGTTTAGATGAGATGGGAAATATAAAAGTTGACAATAATCTTTATCTTCCATTACTTAGTGGAAATGTAATTTATTTCCCAGATAAAGAATCTGAAATAAATTTAGTAGAGAATACACTTAATGCTGTAAACATAGTTTTCTTATAAAAATATTTTTACAATAAAATGAATTATTTAGACTTTATCAAAGAAAATAAAAATAATAAAGAAAATAAAGAAGCTACATTAAATACATTTAAGACTGTCAATATTGATGAATCAAATAAAATGATTATTAATTTGATTAAAAAAGAAATAAATGAAAAATATGTAGAGTCTTTAGGAAAATATGATACTAAAATAGGAAAAGATCATTGTATTTCTGAATTATTTGTATCAAGTGATCCTTCTAATATTTGTTTTTCTTTCAATTGGCTTACATCAGCTAAATCTCCAGAAATATATTCAATATCATTTTATGAGAATATGGATCCATTTTTTTATGGAACTGGTAAATCTGCATTAACAATAAATACTATGGGATGTCCAATACCTTATATAGTTCCTTTAATGTCATATGTATTGAATACTAAAGATTTAACATTGACAGAAGCTAACTCAAACAAATTATTGACTAAAAAATTTCCACACGAAATTAAGTCAACTAATGAAATGTATATTGGTGCTTTGAAATATCAATTTTATGAAAACTTAAATGAGAATGAATTAAAAAATATTTTTATGCATAATATTGAACATAATGTATTTGAAAGCTCATTTAATGATATTGAGAAATTTGATGATCAAAGTGAAGATTGGACAACTTATTTGATTAACTCATTAAATGGATGTTATGATGATGTTGTAAATGCTAAAAAAGGAGGAAAATCAGCAATATCTGAAGTAGAAGTAGGAATCAATAAAAAACAATCTATTATTGTTGGATTGAATGAGAGTGAAAGAAAAATTGATGAACAATTGCAAAGTAGTTTGAAAATGTATACTAAAGATACTAATGTATTAGATTTATTAAGAGATAGATTAGCATTCTTAAATCCTGATACTATTTGTCTTGAATCAAAACAAAAAGCATTCAATTATCTTGTTGATTGGACTTCTTCTCATGATAAATCTAAAATAACTATTAAAATGGTCACTACTTGTGCTAAAGCATTTGAAGCAGCAAGAAACAATTCAGAATTCAAAGATGAAGATGTTGTTCAATTATTAGAAAGACAAATGAACAAAACTAAAATAAAAAAAGGTTAGCTTCACAGCTAACCTTTTTAATTAATCAATCATTAAATCAATCAAGAATATGTAATATGTTATCTATCTACCCAATAAGTATTGAATGAAATATGTTTTGTACCATATTTTCTTAAGTATGTTTGAAGTTTCTTTTCACACATCTCTTTCCAAACTAAAAGATGAGAAAGATATGTTCTAAGTTCTCCTATTGTCAACCATTCATGATCCTCAATTTTATTGAAAGAATAATCATCATAATATTCTCGATAAATAATTTCTCCAATATTTGATTTATCATAATTATGTTTTAGAGCAAACTTTTTTGAAAAATATTTGTCTTTTTCATAAGTCTCAAGAATTTCTTCAATTTTCTTGATTCTATTAGTAATAGAACTTAAGTTTCGATTCAAGAAATAGTTAATTATATTTTCTGAACAATAATTAACTCTATCATTATTCTCATCATAACTCAAGCCTTGTCCACAATCAGAATAACCAAACCAAAAATCTTTTTCGATATGAAGTTTTTCAAATGGAATAATGAAATTTCGAATCTGAAAGAGATATTTTGCTGTTCCTAAACAATAATTAACCATCTTTTCATCTTTTGGCCAAACTTTTTGAAGCTCTGTCATGTAAACTTCTTTAAGTTGCTTCTGAATTATTTTGGTCTCTTTCATAATTAAAGTGTTTAATAATTACATTATAAATATAGTTATTAATTTAAATAATTCATTATTTTTAATAAAAATCTTAAATTATTTTTAATGGAATCATTAACTAAAATTAAAGAAACTAATGTTGATTTATATAATAAACTACTTGAATTAGATTGTACTATTTTATATAACGACAAACTATTATTTGAAGGAACTCTTAGAGATTTCAATATTGATGAAATAAATGAAAAATATGATAGATCTCAAATAGTTTATCGATTTACTATAAATGAAAATAATATCATTATTCTTGATACAGAAAATAACAATATTCAAAAAGTAAATGAGTTATTCAAAGAAAATAAATTTGATGAATTATTTACTAATTCAAAATTATTTAATGAAGCAATGATATTAGCAAATAATCTTCCTTATTATGGAACTCAATTTGAAGAAGATGATATCAATCAAAAAATACAAAAATATGGTATCAATATGCATAAGCTATATGAAAACTATTATTTTTCAAATGAGATAGACAATAATATTGATCAAGTAAAAGAAGACTTAAGCTATGATGATATAATTCAAAAACTACAAGAAGCTAAAGAAAAAGAAATACCTATTGATGAAGGAGTTATTGGATCTATTTTTGGTGGTCTTGCTGGTGCTACTGTTGGTCCTAAAATAATGAACGCTATTTGTAATGCATTAGGCGTTGATGTTAAAGGTGCATTTGGATCATTATTGACATCACGACTAATATTAACAACAGTAGGTGCTAAACTTGGTTGGAGGATGTAATTATGAAAAATATTAATATATATATTCAAGAAGCAATAATAAATAAAAATACTAAAATAAAAAAACATTTCTCTGATGAATATGTATTATTTGTTCCTTATAGAGAATGTTATAGTTATATAGTGAATCATGATGAGTTTGATAAATATTTATTAAATATTAATGATCGTGTTAAAATATATTTAATTAATATTAAAGATGCATATAATATATATATTAAATTACCTAATAATCATTTATCTAATGAAATATTATCTGATAAATGTAATTGGGATTTATCTATATTTAGAATTCCAAAAAATATTGATTCTATAGAAAACTTAAAAATAACATTAAATAAAAATCATTGTAAAAATTTAAATGTATTTATGTCAAAGCAAGATGATTTATGGGAAATAATTACTAATGAAGATCAATTAAAATTATTATATTAAATATACTAAAAAAGAGAACTTACGTTCTCTTTTTTTATTTTAACTACAAATCATTTGTTCACCTGATTGAAGTCCTTCATTTTTTTGTTTAGCACATTTAGGACAAACCTTTTCAGTTGGTGATACAGATGCTCCACATTTAGGACAAATCCAACCTTGATTTGAAGTATTTCCAGAGTTTAAATCTTCTATAATCATATTATAAATTAATGTTTTGATTAATAATATAAATTTATTTTTAAATATATATTTTACAAGTATGAAAAGTTTCAATAACCATATAAATGAAGCATTAATAACTAAGCAAACTAAACTAGTTTCTAAAAAATTCAAGCCTAAAACACTCACTGAACTAAGAAATATCATTAATGATAGATTAACTCAAGATTTAGTAGTTTTAGATTTATCAGATATTGATGTATCTCAAGTTGAGGATTTTTCTTATTTATTTTATCATTTAAATAAGACATATCCAAAAATAACTACTATTAGATTAAATAATTGGGACACATCAAGTGTAATAGATATGTCATTTATGTTTGCTGATTGTATTAATATAAAAGAAATTATAGGAATAGAATATTTAAATGTTGAAAATGTAAAATCATTTCAATATATGTTTAACTATTGTAAAAATTTATCATCTTTAAACTTATCTTTATGGAAAACATTAAATGCTACAGATTTAACTGGAATGTTTTATAAATGTTTAAAATTAAAAAAAATAGTTGGAATTGAATCTTTTAATACTATTCAAGTTGAAAGTGCAAGTAATATGTTTTCCTGTTGTAATAAACTTGAAGAAATTAATTTAAATAATTGGAAAACTGATAATCTTCAATATGCTATAGGAATGTTTTCTGGATGTAGACATTTGAAAAAAGTAAGTATTGGAAATCTAAATACTAAACTATTAGGATATTGTACAAATATGTTCCAAGGTTGTACTGCTTTAGAAACTATTGATGACTTATCTAATTGGATAATTAATTATAATGCAGAAAACTTTGTCTCAATGTTTCAAGATTGTATTTCTTTAGTAAAAATTAAAGGAATAGATAGTTGGTTTAATAAAGGAGTTTATTTTAAACAAAAAATAGATTTAGAATTTATGTTTAAAAATTGCATTAATCTTAAAGATCTTGGAAACCTTGAAAAATGGAAAAATAATTATTATAACTTAAATACAAAAGATATGTTTGAAAATACGAATTTAGGTGAAAATATACCTTCATGGTATTTTCAAAATCAATAAAATTATGAATTTATTTGAATTTTTAACAAATAACATTAGACGTAGTTCAACTAAATGTTATGGAGATTTAATAGAAGGAAAAGAAAAAAATATAAAAGATAGTTTAAAAAGTATGCTTACTGATAAAGAGTATTATGAACTAGAAGAATATAGTAATAATAATAAAAACCGTCTATTGAAAGAATGTGAGATAACTACTAATATTAAACATAAAGACTTAACAAATTATAATCATTCACAATATGTGTCTGGAATAGGTCATGCTCAACAAATATATTAATTAATATATGAAAACTATTATTAAGTATATACAAGAATCATTGACTTCTAAACAAGGAGAATTAGTTGATGATATATTTATGAATATGTTTAAAAATACTAAGATTAGTAAAGATACTATTAAGATATTATTGGCTAATTTAGATAAAGATATAATATCTTTTATTTCTAAAATATATAATAAAAATGATTCATCTAATTATCTTGCATATGAACCAAATGAAGATTTATTCATTAAATATGACGATAACAAAGATAAAATTCTTGATCAAATATCAGAATATATTTCAAAATATAGATTATAACAACTATGAGTGTAGTTAATAAAAAAACAAAAATAAAATCTAAAAAATCAATTATAAATCATATATTATCATATATGATGATAGATGATATTGATGATTTGAATTTTAAAGATAAAATAACTAATCAAATAGAAAATTGGGTAGATGATAATAAGATACATGATGAAACTCAACTTTATGGTCCTTATTACATAGGAAATCTTGATTGTATTTATGATGTTAGAATTAAAAATCAATTAATGAATATAAATAATAAAGAAGGATATAGAAAACTTATACGTCAAGAAGATCCTATAGAATTATTTTCAAATAATATCAAATTTCTTAAAACAGTATCATTATTAGAAATATCATTTAAAGATAGAAACAAAAGTTCTAGGAATAAAAATAGAGAATCAAATATTACACTTATATTTTCAACTAATAAATTATGAAAACCCTTAATAATTATGTAAATGAAGCTTTAATTAAAAAAGATACAAAAATATCTCATTATAATTATCATCCTAAAGATTTTGATGAATTAAGGTCTTTATTAAAACAATTATTAGAAGAACGAGGTAAAAATGCAGATTTAAATGATATTGATGTATCTAAAGTTACTGAATTTTATCATCCTTATACTAGTATATTTGATGGTTTAGATCCTCATAATATAGATATATCTCAATGGAATGTAAGCTGTATTAGAGATATGACTGGGTTATTTTATAACTGTAAAAACTTTAATTGTGATTTAAGTCAATGGAAAGTAAATAATGTTGAACTTATGCAATCAATGTTTGAAGGATGTGAAAAATTTAAAGGAGAAGGATTAGAAAATTGGACACCTAAATGTACACTTCCAGAGCTAATGTTGAATATATTTAAAAATAGTGGTGTAAAAAAATATCCAAGTTGGTATAAAGAATGCAAGCATTAAACATTAATTTTAAATCTCCTTAGGATGATTAACATTATTATAAAAAAAATTATAGATAATTTTATTATTATTTAAATAAGTTTCAAAAAAATTTATTTTTAATTAAATTAGTTAAACAAAGAATATAAATATACCAAATAAAATAAATATATGAGCGTAAATTTACTTAAAAACCTGGATTTCACAGCTAAATTGAATAAATGCGAAGCAGTGACAGAAGCAGGTAAAGATATGGTTAAAAACTACAAGGGATATTTGTT
>AUXO018343926.1_pt1 | contig 11766 bp, 10 predicted proteins | sample 768731 | NCBI WGS metagenome assembly AUXO01 (sample SAMN02715735, study PRJNA202380) | gut metagenome | biome: sheep rumen | host: Ovis aries | place: New Zealand: Palmerston North | reverse complement strand
TTGAAGTGAATAATCATTGTCTACGTATGTCGCGTATAATCTTTTTTCGGTGCAATATCAGTTTGGCGAGGGAAGCGACCATTAGACAAGGCTTGACCGAAAAAAATCTCACCACGCAGTGGCGCAGCATTATTTTGTAGCGCAGCGTGAAGCAAAAAAATGTGAGATTATTTTTGTGTCAACCCGACCTGGGCCTTGTCGGGAGCGGCTCGCACTAACTTTGTACCGTAAAACAGTTATACACGGGCGACAGCAGTACAGCAATGATAACTTCAAGGAAATAGTTATGGCATTGGGGCATCTTAATGTCAAACTTCAGTCGGAATCAGCAGCGAGTAAGGTAGTAAAGCATATGCATGGTGCTTGCACCATACCTATAACAAGAAACCGCCTCTCGGCGGTTTCTATTCAGAAGCCTAAAACTGTAGATATCAATCTGATTCACTAACAACCTCATAATATTTGGTGACAACACAAATCATGTGTGCAAAAATTGAACCTGACTCAAAATAATAACTATTTTAATAATATTTTCTCTTAAATTTGAATTAAATCTAAAAAAGAAACTACCTTTGTAGTGCAAAATAATTATGAAAACTCTACTTAATATATCTGAGCAACGTCTCACGGCAAACGTTTTAAAAGAGAAAATATTCTCTTTTCTAATGAGTCGTGATAATGAAGGTGTGATAGGTTGTGAAGTAATGTATGGGAGTTCAAGAAGAGTCGCTGACATGGTATTCATTTCAAATAGCCGATCTTATGCCATAGAGATAAAAAGTGAATATGATACTACAGCAAGGCTAGAAGGGCAATTAGAAGAATATCTCTCTCTTTTTGATTATGTAATTATATTTTCCGCTCCCAACCATATAAGAAAAATCAAAGGAGTAATTCCCGAGAATGTGGGGCTTTACTCTATTAGTGCAGATGGAATAGAAAAGTTACATCATGAGAAAATCAATCATAATGTCAAAAAGTCTGAAATGCTTATGTCAATTCCGTCAGCTATAGTCAAATGTGATTTCTCTATAAAGGGTCATCTGACATCAGACGAGATTAGAGCCACTGTATTGAAATATTCCAAAAAGGATATTCACAACTATTTTATTAATTACTTTAGAGAGAAATTAATGTTGTCTCAATATAATAGAAATACTCATAAACACAAACCTGAGATGTGTGAAATAGAAGATTATTATATTGAATGAATATTATCTTTCTATTCTTTTAAGTTGTTGAAATATATGATTATACATTCTAACGCTTATCCAAAAACCTGGTGCACTAGAACTAATGAAGCCTTTAGCACAATTTTGTATTTCACTGATTCCCCATTCGTTATATAGAGAATTGGGGAATTCTGGGTCGTTTGTTACTTCTTCAGCAAGTCGAACATAGGTGCGTTTATATTCTGTAACACCTCTAGGGCGACGTTTCCAATAGATTTTTGTTTTTTTAATAAGTGGAATGTCCATTCTTGGTATCCACCCTCTTGCCATTGCTATAAGATCGTTTCTTATGGGATTAATACCTGCGTAGTCACCATATACAATATCAGGAAAATCATGACACAACTTTTCATATAAGAATACTTCTGAGTGATTAATTATAATTGGCACATCTTCTCCATAATCATATGCTCGATCTGGATAAGATGTAACCGCAATAACAAACTTGACATTCCTATCGTCAAGAATCTTCTCACAAATATTTAGAATCCTTCTCTTGCAACGATTGTATGCTATGTTAACAGCAGATTCATGTAGGTATCCTCCATCCAAGACTATCCACAATTGACAGTCTTTAGGAAGATGCTTTATGATAAGAGGAAGTTCGTCATAGCAATCTCTTGTCTGTAATGATGTTCGATACATTACTGATGAGGAAAAATTAGACAAATTTTTCAGTTGTAATTTGAAATTTACTTCAAAATTTTTGTCATCCCAATTAAACAATATTGATGGTATTATTTTTTGGAAACCAGATTCACCAATATTTTCATTTATGAATTCTGTCCAATTTTTATACCCTTCTTTATAATCGTATAGACGGTAAATCTCATTAGAGAGAAGTCTTTCATCTGTAGTTAAATCAAAGAATACGGTTTTACCTTTTAAAGTGTCTTTAACCTTTTCTAATCGTTTAGTAAATGGATATGTTATTACTTTCTCTCCATCTAATTCAATTGTTTTCTGTCTTCCACGAGTCAACTCAATGATAGGACAAATCCCGTCTATCATTGTAGATGTTAATTTTGTAATAGCCCTTATTTCAGCTTCTCCTGTTTTTATAATTGGAACATACATAATTAAACTGTTTTTTTAATGCTATAACCTAACTCTTCTAATCTATATTTCATAGCCTCTAATGAGACTTCAAATTTTGCTGCCATTTCTTTAACTGTTTTAACACCTTCCGAAAGAAGCATCTTAATATCAGTTTCTGGCATGAGTAGTCGTGCCGCAAACTGGTCTGCCATATACTCCATCGAAGACTTTTGTTTATTCCTGAAGAAAACACCATCTTTAAATGACTTAATAGTTTTACGGTGATTCAAGTAATGCCCCAATTCATGTCCTAAAGTATATCTTTGTCTAACTTCAGGATGTAGGCAATTCACTATCATAATCCAATGCCCATCATTATATTCCAATTTGCCTGATATATCACTAGCAAGAGCTTGTTTCATAATGATAATGTCCTTGAAGTTTTCTTTAATGAGTCTTTCAATATCCAACCTATGATTGGCTATATAGCCACCATTAATTGCTTTGTTCCGAACACTGTCAAGGTCTACCAACATTTCAGGTTCTTCATATGCCTCAGTGGAACGAAACTTTATTGGTTTATTTCCTATTGCTCCCATATTATTATTTTATTCAGTTATTTCACCATCATTTTGTTCGTCTTGAACGTCTATCTCTCTTAATCTTTCTTCTTTCTTATATTTTGCTAAAAGTAAATGTAGTATCTCCCATTCATCGTCTGTTAAGTGTGAGTTTTCATCATATAAATTTCCAAATATACTTTCGATTTTTTCTTTAACTATAGAGTTCTTAGCAAATGTTTCCTCCAAGTTTTTTTCCAATATCTTGTCTATATTATCTATAATGTCTTCCAATTGTTTCTGCTTCTGTTCAAGAGCGTAATTTGCATTGCTTCTCCATGAAAAAAAACCAATAATATTTAAAATAATGAGAATTCCCGCAAGCACTTCCACAAGTGTGTTATAGTATCCAGTCAAGTTTGATGCGAAATCTTTTGATGACACTATAACATTTTGAGATATCAAGTCCTCTATAATATCTTTTCTTAATTTTGTTTCTTCTAATATTTTTTTCTCTATTCTAATGCTATCCTTTTTAGAGATTTCTGTTGAAAGAAGTCCTGTTAGTAATGATGGATCCTCAACAACATAATATGCAGACATTCTAAAACCTGGTTTTATAATAGCAAAAAATAATAAAACCAGTATAACTAATCCTCCACCAATAACCCCACTCCAGAGCCACCTTATGTCTTTTCTATTATGAGTTTGATAATAATCATCACATTTAACATCGTGAATATTAGCATATTTACCCGATGAGTCCTTATGTTTTTCTGTTTGCATTTTTAGAGTCTTAACATATCGTAAAAATATTGTTAATATTGTGTAGCGGTTCTTGAATAAAACCATTAGTGCTTATTTGTATCAGCTTTATGCCTACTGCAGGTGTCATTTGGGTTATATCTTTATCATTGATGATTTCTATCTTTTGACCTTCAGCCTCAAAGAAAACACCTTTAAACTATATAATAAATTATATAACATGACGACACATTTTATGATTGCAAATTTAATAATAAAATATTAATCATCTTATCTTATTGTAGAATATTTATTAATTATTTTCAATTTTGCTTGATTTCAACGCTTTGTTAAACAAAGCAACACACTTCTAACATTATTTATTTTTATCTTAGTTAGAAAATACTAATAATGATGATTAATTTTACAAAAAATATTTAGGTCATCTTAAAAAAGAAACGACTTCATAATAAAGAAGAAGCATCTTCAATCTGTTCGTTAAATCGTTGGATAGCAATAAAATTTTAACAAAATAAAGTATTGAAAAGCATTGGCCTACCAAAAGCAAACAATTTCGATTTAGCATATCAAAACTAAAATCTGATACTACTATATAAAATGTAAATAATTGAAGCAAAAAGAAAAGTGAATATAAAATGATTCCGAGTGTTCTTAATTTCTTTTCGTACTCTTTTCTTAACTTCTAAATTATTTACGTTTGAAGTGCTAGAAACAACAGTTAAGCTTAATCCAATAGAAAACATTATACTTGATTTCATATCACTTTTTTTTATACAGTGAATTGTTTTTATCTAATTTATAGTTTGAAAAGCAATTAGTGTCTATTTCATTAGAAATCTTCTTATTCAAAATATTCAATAAGTCTTTCTCAATTTCCTTGATTTGATTCGAATTTATTGTTGTTACAGCATGCTTGTTATTATACTTAGTCATATAAAATGGTGCTCCAAGAGAAATGGCTAATGCAAGGAGCGAGATACATAACCCAATTCTTGTATACTTGAGTTCTTTTTTGAATCGTAGTTCTTCTCCAAAAGCAAAATTATTATTAACAAGTTGATGCAACTTTGCTGTTGGAAAGACATAATTACATAGAGTTAACTTAAGGGCTCTTTCAAGTGCTTTTGGAATATCAACAGATATGTAAGAGATATCTTTTATGTCTAGTCTTAAAATATTATTTGAAGGACCTTGTTTAAAATACCCCAAACAACATCCAATATCTCCATGAGTATTAATTGTTATGGAAGATTCCACCCCGTCTTGTAAAAAATAAGAATCTTTATTCGGTATCAAATATATGTAACCTTCTTTCTGCAAAGAATCTATTAAAGAAATTATCTGAGCAGATAGAACTAACATTTCTGTAGTTTTAGTTTCATCAGAAGTAAACAAATAAACATTGTCGTGTAGAAGGAGAGCGGATTTATCCGGTTTAAAAAGATGACCAATCACACTATCCATCCTTTTTAAATTCTTCTTATTCTCCTTATTTATGTTGTATATTATTTCTTTATCAATATCGTCAAGTGTTCTCATCTCTTCTTATATTTTATGGTTCTATTATTTATTCTTTTCTTATACTTCAGTCTTGCTATTTCGTTATTTTGGGATTCAATGGTTTTCTTAGCTTCAGAAAGTTCAGTTACCAATTGTTCTATTTGGGTTTTGTCTTCACTTCTACTTTCTAAAACATCTGCTACAACCTTATTGTAATTATATCCTTTATTTTTTACTTCATTATAAACGGTTATGTATTCTTCTGTATTACTAATTGTTAGCATCTTTTGAATCTCCTGTGAGAGTTCATACTTCATGCGTATAATTAATTTACCGCGAACATCAACTCCTGTTTTCAATAAAATATCAATATCATCAGATACAGTCTTTGCTGTATATGCTAGAAACGGATTGTCAAACAACTGAGTAAATTTAATACTTTTTTTGTCTACATTTCCTGTTTCAGCTAAATAAGCTAGCAATTCACGTGGGTTACAAATTAGTTTTGAGGCAATGTTTAGTTCTTTAGCACATAAATAAACTCTTGTTGAACTTGATAAAAAATAATAATCCTTCAAAAGAACATCAGATCTCTGAAGTTCAGAATTAATGTTTTGAGAGTTCTCATTAAGACTTTTTACAGAAAGATAAATGATAGTGTCAGCATTTGCGATATCTTCATTTTTTTCATACTCTCTGTGAAATGCTTTATCCGTTTTTTTAGTTTCTGCAAGAACTTTCTCATAAAGAGCTTTTTTTTCAGTTTGGTTAATTTTAGCACCATTTGGAATGCAACCATAATTTATATCCTTACCTAAAGACTCTTTTATTACCTCAGTAATCATAGATACACCATATTGCTTATCATAATAATTCTGGATATAATGGCTCCAATCTAATGAATAGTTTGCTTTGCTAAGTTTGGTATAATGATAATCCTCTATAAATATATTGCTAAATTTTTTGGGGACATCTTCATCTTCAATTCCAATCAACAATGAAACAAATGGATATCGTTTTGTAGAAGCCTCTGCATGATTATACACTTCTTGTATTACTTCTTTAGGTATAAATAGTTTACAACCACAATTAATCAATTGCTTAAGCATCATCTGATATTGTTTGCTATGTTGTGCATTATTAGTAATTGCATATAGTACTACATCTGTATCAAGAATAAAAGTTTTAGAATGAAGTTGTACAGCATTAAAATTAGCTAACATTGGATCCATATTCATTACTTGAGATGTCAAATGTATTCTAGCCATCTCTTCCAATATTTTAGATTGTTCCTCTGAAGGAGCATTCAAAAGTTGGCCAATAGAATAAATAATTTGTTGAAATAATTCATCGCTTTGCTGATTAAGATTATTTTTTGCTAAAGACTCTATTTGAGTATATTCATTTATCTCTTTTTGTTCATCTAACCCAAAAAAAGAAATGGAAGCTACTCTAAAATAGTAATCAAAACAATCCTTAATATTTGATCTCACCTGTTTCTCATTAGAAATACTATTGTTGTAAGAACTTTTTACTGAAACAAATACATCATTCACAATTCTTTCTAGGTCTTTTTGTATGTTATTTAAATAGTTCGATGCATCAGTTTCAATTTTTTTGTCAATTATAAAATTCCCGCTTTCATCAATAGATACCATATTTTTAATTTTGCTCAATGCAGAATCAATTTGATTTTCATCTATATAATTATTGGGAAATGAATGTTGATAGTATTTCAAAACATCACTTTTATTTGTTGCCTTTTTACTTATAATTAATGCTAGAATATATTTTTGAAATAATGATGCTCTACTGTCCTTAATCTTTGATTTCAAGAATAATAAACTCGTTTGCAGCATTGCTTTTTCTAAATCTTTATCTTCATTCCAACTTTTCATATTGTTATGCCTTATATAATGTTCTTTAATTATAGTTGTTACATTCAATATGCAAATTTAATAACTATTATCAAGAAAAACAACTGAATTATAAAAAATGGATAATTTATTATAGTTCTCACAAGTGATTCTATAAAGATTTGAAATCTGTGGTTAACAGAACACTAGTATTTAAAATTATGCAATACGGTACTCCAATCATATGAAGCAGAAACAAAAAACTTTATGCTTGTCACGACCTATTAATACTATTCATCAAGACATAAAATGATAGTTATTTTGTAGTCTCTTTATCTGGAGATGGTAAAAGAATCTGCCTTCTAATACCAAGCTGAGCAAGTTGAGAAGTCTCCTTATACCCAATGGTATGTACTCGGCAATAATCAGTAATAAGCCAAAGCATAATGTTTTTTGCAGTCTTATTATCAAGAATCTTATCCATTTTTTGAAGTTCATTAATATCAATATTTTTTTTGAACCACATTAAAATTGTATGTTTTAACATAAAAGAAGCAGGTGAGTGCGTCCTTTCACATACATTTTTTGCTACTCTGGTGATTGAAGATGAGCCAAGAGAAAATGCAGTCTTTTTAATAACGCTTAAAAGGAAGCAAAAATTCATCCCCCAGAATAAGGCATTGGTTTTAGAAGATAAAAGTGTTCCATCAATTTCTGGATGAGTTTTTTTAATTCTTTCTTCTAAAAAATTCAATTTATCTTCAGAATTAACTATTGCATGAACAATATTTAAAAAGTTAGTTATATGACGAAATTGTATATTCATAGCATCTTCAAATAAAGACTCTAATTGTTCATTTCTAAGAGAGCCAGCTCTATTCTTTAATATTGACCCAAGAACTTCAACTGTTTTTATACTTCGACGAAGCTCTTTTGTGATCATGTCACGGTCTTCAATATCATCTTGTGTATTACTCTCTTTTTTGTCAGATAACAACTCAATTTGATCTTTTTTCTTGAGTTTTGCCTGTCGATTTTTTACTGGTGAACTATTGATAGGCAATGAAGGTGTCATAAGTTTACTTTCAACAGAAGAAAAAATTGATAAAGATCTCTTATCTAAAGTTGCTGGTTCATAATTTGAGAAAATATCTTTTGCTATAAACTGAATTTTTTTGAGTAATGCAGTATTTTTCGTGTGATGGGCAATAAAAACAGCAATATAGGCATTAGATGTTTTGTGCAAATTTAATAAAACATCTTCAATTCTATTCTTGCACTGTTCATGCCTAGGATCATCAGAATCTTCCCATACTTGAGCAAAATATTTTCCAGCAAAATAATAATAGATATATGGATAGTTGAATTCATAGTTGCCCAATTTTGTTTTGGTCATAATATTTGAAGCATCCAACTTATCTAACATAATTTTTAATGAATCGGTAAAATTATATAGATTTTTATAATAACTTATAAAATCCTCAAATTGCATTTCATTTAATGCCTGACCATAATTATCATAAATTCTAACAGCTAATTCTGTTAAGAAATTTATATAAGAATCCATATTAGCATTAGAAACTCCTTGTTTTTTCAAAAAAAGAACAATTAGCGCCTGATAACAGTAACCTTGAGATGTAATGTTTTCATCTAATGGTTTGTTGTTACCTTCATTTACAACTAACAGGGTTAGGATAAAGTACGCATAAGCTGGCATTATACCTTTACCTAGTATCCTACCTATAGTTGCCTCAGTCATTTCACTTGCCTCATCAATCTTTCTAAGAATCTCATTTGAAAATCTCACATCATTATCATTGCTTTCAGAGGCCATTATCCATTTTCTTATAAGTTCATTGCGTTGAGAAGGTTTCAGTTGCTTAATTTCATATCTAGAAAAATCTGAAAGGACATCATTCTGTGCATCTAAAGTATAAATATCATCTACGACAAAGATGCAATTCTTGAATTTTATAATTTGCTCAATGACTTTTGTTTTGTTTTTTGCTTTATGAAAATCATCAACCAAGACAACAATTTTATCTTGGTCAAGGTCAGATAAAGAAACTTCGCAATCATATTGTTCCTTAAATAATAGGTCTATTCTATTCTTAAAGTTTCCTTGCAATAATTCATATTGATCTTTAATATATATAGGAAGGAACTTTCTTTTCTTGAGTTCTTTTATATATTGTTTTATCAATGAGGTTTTTCCAGACTGATCTTCTCCAACTATTACAAAACGTTCTCCCACGCTATAATTATCTATTAGTTGGCTAGATGGCAATCTTTTGATCTCACCATCATTCTCAATTTTATACAAATCTGGATAAACAAAGATATCATCTAATAGTAGTGTGTTTTTATTCGGATTTGCTTTTGAGAATGTTGTAGAATCATTTAGGAACTCTTTGAAGTCTTCTTTAAAAGCAACATCATTTAAAATTTTGTGTTGCTCAGTTGCTTTTTTAACCTGATAATAAATATCCATCCACGCATCATCTTCGTTTTCAAACGAAGATACTGGTTTTGCGTCTTGAGGCGCAGCTAAAATTGAAGCAAGCTCTTTTGACTCATCCCACCAGGGGCATGGTCTTAATATTATAGGCACGACGAGAATCCCTTCATTCTTTTTGCGCTCAAGTGCTTTATTCATTTCTTCTTTACATGAAGATGAAGCTAAATAATCAGTCGAGAGAAACAGACAAATAATATCCTTATCATCGATATTGTGGTTTATCTTATCCCAAAGATGCTCTCCTGCCTTAATAGCGCGATCATACCATATTCTATTAATTATCTTGCCTGGACCAGTAATAGGTGACATTATTTTAATGAAATTATCAATATATGATTCATCTTTATGACAATAGCTTATAAATAGTTCCATATTTTTTATTTTTTTAATATTATTACTTTGCTCTTGTGCAAATTCATTACAATAACTATGTATTATACTTCAATTTGTTATAATTTGCCCATCTTTCACTTTATCACCTTTCCCAATTGATATTTCCAATATTTATTGTGAAGCAATCGCTGGCGTTGCGAGTCGCTGGCGTTGATGAGGCCGCCATAGGGATAGTAGTCGTTGCGCTCCAATATATCGGATAAAATATATAGTGGTGGATGTACTTTGTTAATATAGTATATTATATCTTCATCATCAAAAGTTATTTGAAGTAAATTTCCATTTCCTGTTATTTTATATCTGAAAGCTTTAACTTTTACCAATGACAATTTGTAAACATATCCAATATTTAATATATTTGATTTGTTTTTGTCAGTTACTATAGAAATAGTATCAGAGTCATTTAGACAGATTGCCAAATTTTGAATAATCCTATGCCTTGGATGAGATGATATTATTTTACAGTTTAAAACAATTGTATCATCATTGTTTATTTCTGGAGACGTTATGTAGTAAATTTTACAAGAGCCATTAATAAACGTACATACAAAAAGAATAAATATAGTTATTTTGCGAATCATCATCTTATTAGTTCTTTCTTTAATATATGTGTTTTTTCTTTGCCTATAACTTGTTTTACAAGTTTTATTATGTCTGTGTTCTTGACATTCTCTAAAAAAGGAGTTATAAATGATGGGTCATATTTAGATGCTTTTTCATGTGCGTTATTATAAGCTTCAGAACTGGTAACAGCATCTCCATCTTCATTTATTTTCATTTCTGGGGGTGATGCTCCAGGACTATCAATTCCTCCAAAATATGATTCCAAAACCTCATGTGCCATTGATGTACCTTGTGGCATTTCATACCAGTCATCAAATTGTTTTAGATGATTGGGATTTACGCTTTGAGATGTGCTGATAATATCTCCAACTATCTTGCTGCCATCAAATCGCCCTCCTGTCAATGTTTTATCATTTGTTGCATTAATATGTACAGCAATAGTCGTTTCATTAATAACTTGTAATAGCATTTTGTCAACATCATTCTTTGCTTTTCCTTTTGCAATAACTAGACCATTTTTGTCTATTGATAAAGATAAACTTGTTTTTGCATTAAGTTGTTCAAATGCCATGGTCGATAAATTGCCTGTTATATATAATTGTTTCCCATCAAGATCCACAAATCTAACTGGATTGCCGGCGCACCAGGTGTAGGGGCTGATTGGGTAATAGTTTGTCGCCAATGGGTCTTGGGTTGTGGTCTGAGGCAACATCGGATCATACCATCGCGCTTGGCTGTCATAAAGGTCAAGCCCGTTCTCGCGATCAAGTTCTTTTGAGCTGTACTTGTAAGGCTGTAGCTGGTTATCGCTGGCGTTGATGAGACCGCCGTAGGGGTAGTACTCGTTGCGCTCCACGAGGTTGCGGTTCTGGTCTAGAACGGCCCTCACATTTCCCTGATAGTCCTTGACTTGGACATAATAGACGCTGTCTTGCAAGAAGCCGCTACCCATCATTATGCGCTCAATGGTGCCGTTGCGGTAGGTATAAGCTCCGCAGTAGTCGCGGGTCATGATTATCTCCATGGCTACTGGGTCATCGATAGGACGCTGAGTGTCTCCCACATCCAATCCGTTTGCCATTATTTGCTGACCTAAAGGGCTTATTGAGCCATGTGGAAGGAATGGCTCGCCAGGCTCTATGGTGGCGGTGGGGTCTATCTTGTAGGTGACACGGAGCTTGCGGCCATCGGCAGCGTAAGTGATGTAAGTGATGTGCCCATCGCTGTGGGTTATCTTCTCGGGCAGATTGAGCACGTTATACTGTATTTCGGTCAACCCCTTGTTCAGGTCGCTTGTCATGTTGCCGTTTGCATCCCAAGTGTATTCCACGTGCTCATTG
>AUXO015540102.1_pt1 | contig 11768 bp, 6 predicted proteins | sample 768731 | NCBI WGS metagenome assembly AUXO01 (sample SAMN02715735, study PRJNA202380) | gut metagenome | biome: sheep rumen | host: Ovis aries | place: New Zealand: Palmerston North | reverse complement strand
AAACCTGGAATGGTTATTTGTATTGAGCCTATGCTTACTTTTGGAAAAAGAGATGTAGAATTTTTAGATGATGATTGGACTGTTGTTACAAGAGACGGAAGTCCTGCTGCACATTATGAACATACTATTTTAGTTACTGAAGATGGATATGAAATTTTAACTCCTAGATTGGATGATTAACGTAAAAATAATTTTTACGTTTTTTTTTCGTAAATTTATTGTAAAAAAAATACTGTTTTTTTCTCTTTAATTGTATTTTTTTTATAAAATTGTTAAAATTTATATATGATAGGATGGTGTGTATGAAAAAAAGTGTTTTATTTTTAATAAATGGTTTAGGTATTGAAAATCCTGGAAGTTATAGTATTGCAATTGATCAGTGTATGCCTATGCTTGCTCGTACTAAGGAAACTTCTTATTTTACAAGTGCTGTTGTTAATTCACTTGAATATAAAAGTGCATATCAGCAGTTTTTTCTAGGAGATACATATATAAATGAATTGAATTATATAAAAGAAAAGATAATTGATGCTGATTTAACTTCTAATTCTGTATATCAAGAGCTTGTAAATAATATATCTGTTCCTGATAGCAAGTTACATATTTTTCTAGAGCCTACTAATGAAAAAATTGTTGACAAGATAAATGAATTTGTTGGAAAATTACCACTTTCTACTGATAAAAAAATATTCTTACATTTACTTCTTCCTCAACAGGCTACTAATGATTATGATGCTTTAATTAATTTAGTTAATTATATTAAATATCATATTAATTCTCATATTACTGTTGGATTTGTCTTGGGAAAAGAATTGTTAGGTGAAGATGTATCAGTTGATGAGATGAAAACAATGCAAAAGATGTTTTTCTTTTGTTCTTGTGAAAGATGGAGTGAAACTGATAAAAAATTTCAAAATTTAAAAGAAAATAATGTTAGACCTTGTGTTGCACCTGGTTTTTGTACAACTAACGATTGTTTAATATCTAATAATGATACTATTATGTTCTTTAATACTCGAGGAGAAAATTATGATTTTGTTATAGATGCTATAATTAAAAACGCTCCTGATGCTTTGAAAATTCAAAATGTTAATTTACCAATTTATTCTATTTTAAAATTAGATACTAATTATACAATTCCTTATTTTATTTCAAATATTAATTATCCTAATTCTTTAGCAAATATGCTTCTTAAATATGGTAAAAAAGCACTTATTATTTCTAGTAATGAGAATATTCCATATATTAATTTTCTTGCTAATGGTTTTGAAAAAGTATCTAATCCTAATATTCAGTTTATGAACTCTGCTTTTGAAAATTTTCCTACTCAGGAGGTAGTTACAAATATTATTGATAATTCTGAGTATGATTTTATCATTTTTGATTATCATATGGATGTTTCTCATACAATTAATGTTTTAAAAGATCAACTTGGTTTGATTGATAAAATTATTGGTTTTGTTTCTGAGGCATGTGTTAATAAACATTCTTTATTTATTACATCTTTATATGGTATTAAGAAGGAAATTCCATTAGCTGATTATAATACTGAACTTGTTACTTTAAATTATGAAATGAAGATTCCAATATTTTTCTTTGATTATTCATATCCTAGAAGTAAATATATGCTTGTTCCGGGTTATCCTAATGATATATTAACTTCTGCATTAAAGTGTATTGTTCCTGATTCTGATTTATATTCTCTAATAAAAATCAAGGGAATTTTAAATAATATTTTTGCTGCTATGAAAAAGAAATAGTATTGTATTTCTTTTTTTTGTGTTATTATATTTTCGGAGGTTTGGTTATGAAAAAAAATATAATGAAAGTTAATCCTGAGTATGTAGGGGATAATTGTTGTTTAGTTATGCTTCCTACTGATTCAATAACTTCTGTTATTGGTAGAGAAGGAATATTATATACAAGAGAAGGAGATAATACAATTAATGCTTATTTAAATGATCCTAGAAGGAGATTATTTCCTCATTCTAAATACCCAATACATTTACAGAAAAAAGGTTTATTTGGTAAGCAAGAATATATGAATCAATTTTTTGATTTTGGAAATCCTTATTTATTATTTGGGTATAATAATGTTACTGCAAATGTTTTAGTAAAACATAAGTATGATACATATCTTGTTTCTGGCCTTCCAAGGGAAGCTGCTTTTAGCCCTGAAAAAAGAATTGTTACTAGAAATGAATTATTAAGTATGCTTTCTAGAAAGGGTGGAGAAGAGACATTTATTATTAATTGGGAGGGTGGACAATTTAAGAACTTTGATATTCCAGAAACTGATGTTGTTTTAAAAAGATATATTGATGATTTAAGAAAACAAGCTGAATATTTGAGTTCTCCTGAAACAATTTTGTCTTTTGATGATGATGCTTCTACTTTTGCGGGATGCAATTATTTGATTGCTGAAAGAAAGTTGAGGGAGGCAGAAAGTTTAGAAAAAGGTGCTAATTATTCAATACCTGTATTTGGTTCTTGCTTTGCTTCTAATAATTCTTGTATTTATTTAGTTAGAATTACATTTGATAATGTTATACTTGAAAAGTATGATATTAGTGTAGTTGGAGAAAATCAATACTCTGTTATTTGTAATTACTACGTTTTAGATGGACTAACTAGAAATTTTTCTAAATTGCTTAAAGATAGTAAGGTTGTTAATCAACCTAAAGCAAAGATTTATACTAAATAATAAAATAAAAACAGTATTTTTACTGTTTTTATTTTTTTTCTAAATAATCTAATTGTGGTATTAACTGTTCTAAATAATTTATTAGGTCTTCATCTGTATATTTATTTTTATCTTGTATTATTTCCATTGAAACACTTATTACAGCGCTTACGTAGAATAGGGATATAATTTCTACTGGTACAGTTGATTTATTAATATAGTCTTCATTTATTTTCTTTGTTACTTCTTGTTGAATTGCTTCTCTTAACATATCATATGCAATTGAGTTGTTATTCTTTTTTAAAATAGAAAAAGCTGAAAAAATATTTATGTTTTTATTTTGAAAGTCTATAATGTGTTTTATTAATTCTATATAGTATTCTTTTAGTGTTGATATTTCTTTTTCTACTTTTAATTGTGAAATTAATTCTGTATTTAAATCTTTTAATAGTGCAGCAAGTAATTCATATTTATCACTAAAATGATCATAGAATGTTGATCTATTTATCATTGATGCATTGCATATATCTGTTACTTTAATTTCTTCAAATGTTTTTTCTGAAAGTACTTGAAGTAGTGCTTTATATAAATTCGCTTTTGTTTTTCTAATTCTTAAATCTTCTTTTTTTTGCATAATTATCACCTAAAAACATTATATATTAATAAACTACACTTGTAAATGTAAACAACAACTGTTGTCAAAATAGGAGTACAAATTATTCTAAACTGTTGGATAACATACAAATTATTTATTTTTTTACTTAATTATTTTTTTCTTTTGCATAACAATATTATGCGAGGAGGAAAATTATGAAAAAGTTTGCAGATTTTATTTCAAAAAAATATATTTTAGTTTTGATTGTTAGTTTAGTTTTAATAGTTCCTGCTGTTATCGGATATATTAATACTAGAATTAATTATGATATTTTAGTTTATTTACCTGATCAAGTTGATACTATTAAAGGTGAAAAAATTTTAACTGATGATTTTGGTCTTGGTTCTTATGCGTTTGTTATGACTGATATGAAATCAAATTATGATGTTTTAAGGCTTGAAGATAAAATTAAAAAAATCGATGGCGTTAATAAGGTTTTTAGTATTGCAGATGTTGTTGGTGTTACTTTACCAAAAGAGATGCTTCCTGATGATGTTATTGATAAATTATATAGTGATGATACTAGTATTATAATGGTTACATTTAATGGTAGCATGTCAGAGGATTCTACGGTTTCTGCAGTAAGAGAGTTGAGAAATTTAGCAAATGATCCTAACAAAGTAAGTAGTATGACAAGTATGATTATTGATACTATGGATTTATCAGATAAAGAATTTTTAATATATGTTGGTATTTCTGTTTTATTATGTTTAGTTGTTTTAACTATTGCGACTAATTCCTATATAGTTCCATTTCTTTTACTTTCTAATATAGGGGTTGCTATTTTATATAATATGGGTACTAATGTTTTCTTAGGTGAAATTAGTTATATTACAAAAGCTATTACTGCAATTCTGCAGCTTGGTGTTACGACTGATTTTTCTATATTTTTATATCATAAGTATGAGCAATCTAAGATTAAAAATAAAGATAATATGAAAGCTATGTCAGTAGCAATTCAAGAAACTTTTAAATCTGTTATTGGTTCTAGTTTAACTACTTTTGTTGGATTTTTAGCTTTATGCACTATGGATTTAAAATTAGGTACTGATATTGGAATTGTTATGAGTAAGGGTGTTTTATTTGGATTAGTTTGTGTTCTAACATTGTTTCCTGCTTTACTTCTTACGTTTGATAAGTTAATTGATAAAACTAAACATAAAGTTTTTTTACCAGAATTTAAGTTTATTCAAAAATTCTCTGTTAAACATTATATTTTGATTTTTATTGTATTTTTAATTCTTTTAATACCTGCGTATATTGGTAATAAGAATTATGAAGTATATTATAAGTTGGATGACTCTCTTCCTTCAAATTTACCATTTCATATTTCAAATGATAAAATGGCAAAGGATTTTGGTATTACATCACCTCAAATTGTTATTTTAGATAAAAATGTAAAAAATAGTGATGTAGAAGAGTTATGTTCAAAAATAAAAGATATTGCTGGTGTTGATTTTGTTGTTGCACCTAATACTTTTGTTAATAGTGGTATGAGTGATTTATTACCTGATTCTTTAAAAGAGGTTTTGAATAATGATAAATATCAATTGATTTTATTGAATTCTAATTATGAAGTTGCTTCTAATGAATTAAATGCTCAAATTAAAAGTATAGAAAAAATAGTAAAAGATTATGATAAAAATGGTATTGTTGCAGGTGAGGGTGCTTTAATGAAAGACCTTGTTACTATTGCTGATCATGATTTTCATATGGTTAATTATACTTCTATAGTTGTTATATTTATTGTTATGTTGTTTGTTCTTCAATCATTTGGATTGCCTGTTGTATTAATTTTTGCTATTGAATTTGCAATATTTATTAATATGGCTATTTCTTACTATACTGGTGTTAAATTACCTTTTATAGCAAGCATTGTTGTTGGTACTATACAGCTTGGAGCAACTATTGATTATGCTATTTTAATGTCCACAACTTATTTGGAAGAAAGGGTTAAAAAAAATGAGCCTAAAAAAGCTATTGAAAATACATTAAGCGTTACTGTGCCTGCTATTATAACGTCTGCTTTATGTTTTTTCTCTGCTACTATAGGTGTTAGTCTTGTTACTAAAATTGATATGATTGGTTCTATTTGTACTTTGTTATCACGTGGATCAATTATTAGTATGTTGGTTGTTATTTTGATTCTTCCTTCATTGTTATTATTATTTGATAAATTTATTTTAAAAACTACAAAACTTAAGAAAGAGGGTAAATAATATGAATAAATTATATAAGGTTTTGTCTATTCCTTTTATTACTGCATGTTTAATATCTCCTGTTAGTTCTTATGCTCTAACTAAAACTGAATCTGTATATTCTACTATGAATTTAGATGGTAGTATAAAAAGTACTGTTATTAATACTAGACTTTCTCATTTAGATAAGGGTGATATAGTTGATTATTCTAATTTAGATTCTTTTGAAAATTTAAATGGAAAAGAAAAATTTAGTAGGGAAAGTGAAAAAATAGTATGGAAGTCTACTGGTAAGGATATTATTTATCAAGGAAAGATTAATAATGAATTACCTATTAGTATTTCTGTTAAATATTTTTTAAATGATAAAGAAGTTTCACCAAAAGATATTAAGGGAAAAAGTGGTAATGTTAGAATAGAATATAGTCTAACTAATAAGAGTTATGATAGTAATAGTGGTTTATATACTCCATTTGTTGTTACTATGGTTAGTTTAATGGATAGTGATGTTAATACTAATATATCTGTTTCTAATGGTAAAATTATAAATAATGGTAAGAAGAATGTAGTAAGTGCTATTGCATCTCCTGGATTATATAACAGTATTAATATAGATGAGTTTAAAAATTTAAATTCTATTACTCTTACATATGATACAACTAAATTTAGTAATAATGATGTTTATTTTATTGCAACTCCTAAATTACTTGAAAATGTTGATATTTCTAAGTTAAGTGAAATTAAAGGATTAAGAGGTTCTTTAAATACATTACAAGATGGTATGAATAAGTTAGAAGATGGTTCATCTACATTGAATGATGGTGCTAAACAATTAAATGATGGTGCTTATGAATTAAATAATGGATTGGAAAGTGCGTATAATGGCTCTAATGCTTTAAATGATGGTTCTATACAACTTGATAATGGATTAAGTGAATTAAATGATGGAATAAAAAATGCATTGGATGGTTCTAATGCAATTACAGATGGTCTTAATACTATTAATGCTGGTAGTAGTAAACTTACATCTTTAACATATTTAGTTGATAAATTATATTCAACTTATAACGAAAATAATCAATTGCTTAATAATATAACTAGTGGTGTAACTGAACAACAATTAAGAGATGGTATTAGTCAAGCAACATTAGAAAAAACAAATTTAGAGAATAAATTAAATGAAATTAATACTGGTATTTCACAATTAGAAGTAGGTGAAAAAGCTGGCGTATTAACAGATGAACAGTTACAGCAACTTAACTATTTAAGAAATTCTAAACCTCAAGTAGAAGCTGGTATACAACAATATGCTAAGGGTATAAGTGATGCTCAATCTAATTTAAATAGTTTGAGTCTTGCTCCTGCAAAAATAAGTGGTGCTAATGAAGTTATTTCTCAAGTATTATGTGGTATTCTTGGCGTTGATTCAATGGAATATGTTAATGATTCGACTATTAATTATTTTAATGATCAAATTAATTCGTTATTAGGTGGAATTAGCCAGTTAAGTGACGGGTCTAAAAATTTAAGTAATGGACTTGAAAAAATATACCAAGGAAGTACTAAATTAAGTGAAGGTGCTAAAAAGTTAAGTGGTGGAACTGAAGAGTTAAATGAAGGACTTCATAAATTATATGATGGTTCTACAAACTTATATGAGGGCAGTAATAAACTTTCTAATGGTACTTTAGAGTTACATGATGGAATTTGTAAGATTAATAAAGAAGGAATTAATAAAATAACTTATTATGGAAATAAGACTTTTAATTATACAAATATAATTGAAGAGTTAGTTAGTCTTTCTAAAGATTATAAAGGTTTTGCATCTACTAACTCAGATGAAGTAATTTTTATTTATAAGTTGTCTAAATAAGAAGAATTTATTTCTTCTTTTTTTTTGAGATGATATAATATAAAAAGGTGAATGGTATGCAAGAAGATTTAAAAATTATAGTTTGTCCTAGTGATCAAAAAAATAAAATATTAAAAGAAATATGTAATGATTCTAAACTACATAATATTAAGTTTATGAATAAGAATGAGTTTATTAATAATTACTTCTTTTCTTATGATGATAGAGCATTATATTATTTAATGAATAAATACAAATATAATTTAGATGTTTGTAAGGTTTATCTTAATAATATGTATGTTATTGATATTGATAAAGATTATAAGAGTTCTAAGCTTGAGTTTTTGAAGAAACTAAAGATTGAATTGATTGATAATAAATTACTTAAGTTTAATTATAATTTTAAAAATTATATTAAAAATAAAAATATTGAAGTTATTAATTATTTTGATTTAGATAAGTATGTTGAAGAGGCACTAAACTATAAGGTTCAAGTTCCTTCTGTTGAGTTTAATACTCCTGTTTATGAGTTTTCTACAATGGAGGATGAAGTTAATTTTGTTTGTTTGAAAATAATTGAATTGATTAATAATGGTGTATCTCTTAATAAAATATTTTTAAGCAATGTTTCTAGTGATTATTTATTTACTATATCTAAGTTGTTTTCATATTATAATATTCCAATTAATATTGATTTTAAAGATTCTATTTATGGTACTTCTGTTATTTCTAATTATTTGAAAACTAGAGAGATTGACTTGGAAAATACAGATAATAATGTTATTAATAAGAAGTTAATTAATATTTTGGGTGAATTATCTTCTTTAGATAGTAATAATTTTGCTTATGAAATAATATTAAGGGATAAATTAAAAAATACATATCTTCCTCCTAAAATATTGGATAACGCTGTTAATATTAAAGATTTATATAATTATGTTTTTGATGATGATGAGTATGTATTTGTACTTGGTTTTAATCAAGACAGTTTACCTAAAATGGAGAAGGATATTAATTATATTAATGATTCTATCAAATTTGAAGTTTCTATGTATGATGTTAACTATTTGAATAAGCGAGGTAAAGAGGTTGTTGTTTACTTATTAAGTAGAATTAAAAATTTGTTTTTGTCTTATAAAAAAGCAAGCTATTTTTCTTCATTTTATAGATCTAGTTTGATTAATGATTATAGTTTAGATGTTATTTCGTATGATTCTGATAATTATAGTTATTCAAATATATATAATAAATTAAGATTAGGTGAAATGCTTGATTTGTATAATTTATATGGTGAAAAGAATGAAAAACTTGTTTTATTAAATTCTAGTTATGATATTGGTTATAAAAGTTATGATAATGTATTTACTGGTATTAATAATGATACTTATTTAGCACATCTTCCTGAGCCTTTAAAATTATCTTATACTTCTCTTAATTCATATAACGAATGTAGGTTTAAATATTATATAAAAAATGTATTAAAGCTTGATTCTTATACTGATACATTTGCGGCTTTTATTGGATCTATGTATCATAAAATTTTATCTTTATATTTATTGAGTGGATTTGATTTAGAAGTTGAATATCAAAAGTATCTTGATACTAGAGAACTTTCTTTGAAGGAAAGAGTTTTACTTATAAAAATAAAAAAAGATTTAATTAAATTAATAGATGTATTAAAAAAACAACAGTTACTTACTGGCTATGATGAGTTTTTATTTGAAAAGTATGCTGAAGTTGAACTTGATAAGAAAGTTTCTGTTAAGTTTATTGGTTTTATTGATAAGATTATGTATTACAAGAAGGTAGAGGATACTTATTTTTCTATTATTGACTATAAGTCTGGTACAATTGATACTCATATTGAACCAATGAAGTATGGATTGCATATGCAGTTGCCAGTTTACTTATATTTAATTCATTATTCTAAAATATTTACTAATCCTATTTTTACTGGTATATATTATCAAAATATTTTATTTAATTATCCTACTTGGAGTCCTAAGTTAGAAAGTGAAGTACGTGATAAATATTTGCTTAAGGGTTATTCTTGCGATGATACTTCTATTCTAGAAAGATTTGATTCTACTTTTTATGAGAGTCAATATATTAAGAGTATGAAGTATAGTGATGAGAAGGGATTTGGTACTTATTCTAAGGTAATTGATAATGATACTTTGTATAAATTAGTTAAATATACTAAGGATCATATAGATAATAAGACGGATGAAATATTAGATGGCAATTTTAATATTGACCCTAAAGTATATGCTGGTGTTAATGTATCTTGTAATTTTTGTTCTTTTAAGGACTTATGCTTTATGAAAAATAAGGATTTAATTTATTTAGATAAACAAGATGATTTATCTTTTCTTGGAGGTGATTTATAATGGCATGGACTCCTGAACAACAACAAGCTATTGATGAAGAGGGTAAAAATATTATTGTATCTGCTGGTGCGGGTAGTGGTAAGACTGCAGTTTTAACTGCTAGAGTACAAAGAAAATTATTAAGTGGTGTTCATGTTAATGAATTACTTGTATTAACTTTTACTAATGCTGCTGCTGCTGAAATGAAAGAAAGAATTAGAAAGACTATTAATAAAACTCCAGGCCTTGAGGGAGAGGCTAATTTAATAGATGGTGCTTATATTACTACATTTGATTCTTTTTCTTTATCTATGGTAAAAAAATATCATACTAGATTAAATGTTACTAATAATATAAAAATATCTGATGAGGTAATTATTGATATTAAAAAGCGTGAGATACTTGATAGAATTATGGATGAGTATTATTTGTTATCTAGTCATGATTTTACTAAATTAATTAATGATTTTTGTCTTAAAGATGATCAAGAGTTAAAAGATTATATCTTGAATGCTTATAAAAAGATTGAATTAAAATATGATAAAGAAGAATTTTTAAATAATTATTTTAATATTTATAACGAAGAAAAATATAATAGTTTTATTTTAGAATTTGTTTCTTTATTATGTAAAAAAAGAGATGTTATTAAAGATTTAATTGTTGAACTTGAATCTTTCTTTGATGGGGATTTTGTTACTAAAATATATGATAATTTTTCTAAATTATTAAATGCTTCAAGTTATGATGATTTTGTTAATTCTATGGATTTTAAAAGTGTTACTGTCCCTAAAAATAGTGATGAAGAGGGGAAGAAGATTAAACAAACTATTTTTGATATTGCGAAGGAATTAAAGTCTTTATGTATTTATTCTTCTTCTTCTGAAATGTATGATGAAGTTAGTAGTACTTTTGATAATATAAAAGTGATTATTAAAATATTAATAGAGCTTGATAAGAGGGTTGAAGAGTATAAAAGGGAAGAAGAAGTTTATAATTTTACTGACATAGCACGTATGGCTATTAAAGTTGTTAAGGAAAATGATGACATAAGAGAAGAACTTTCTAATAGTTTTAATGAAATAATGGTTGATGAATATCAGGATACTTCTGATACACAGGAGATGTTTATTTCACTTATTTCTCATAATAATGTTTATATGGTTGGAGATATTAAACAATCAATTTATAGATTTAGAAATGCTAATCCATATATTTTTAAAAATAAATATGATACTTACCGTGATACTGATTTAGGTTGTAAGATTGATTTGGTTAAGAATTTTAGATCTAGAGACAAGGTACTTAATAATATTAATTTATTATTTGATCTTTTTATGGATGATGAGATAGGTGGAGCTGATTATAAAGCGAGTCATAGAATGGTTTTTGGTAATACTTCATATATTGAGGAAGGTGCTACTTCACAAAATTATGATATGGATATAATTACATATAATAAAGATGATATTGGTAATTTAACTGTAGATGAAGAAGAAGCTTTTATTATTGGTAATGATATTATTGATAAGGTAAATAATAAATTTCAAGTGTTTGATAAGGATGAGAAGATTTTAAGAGATATTAAATATAGTGATTTTGTTATTTTACTTGATAAAAGTAAGAATTTTGATTTATATAAAAGAGTTTTTGAATATTTACATATTCCTTTAAATATTTTAAAGGATGAATCTTTGAAAAAAGACGATGATGTATTAGTTATTAGAAACTTACTTAGATTACTTATTTGTATTAAAAATAAAAACTTTGATGTTGAATTTAGATATACTTTTACATCTATTTCTCGTAGTTTTTTATATAAACTTAGTGATTCTGAAATATTTAATTATTTTGTAAATAATAATTTTTTTGATTCTGATTTATATAAAAAATGTTTTGAGTTATCTAAATGTATGGATAATATGAATTTAAGTAGTTATTTGAAATATATTCTAGATGAGTTTAATTATGAAGAAAAAATATTAAGTATTGGCAATGTTAAATCATTTAGGGT
>AUXO014628737.1_pt1 | contig 11769 bp, 9 predicted proteins | sample 768731 | NCBI WGS metagenome assembly AUXO01 (sample SAMN02715735, study PRJNA202380) | gut metagenome | biome: sheep rumen | host: Ovis aries | place: New Zealand: Palmerston North | reverse complement strand
GCGAATTTCTGGAAGAATCGAAGAAAGATACGATTTTGACAGTGGAAACCAATCAGAAGGAACGAGAAAAGAAAACCGTAGAATCTGACATCAGAGACCATTTGAGAGGATTTTCAAGAACAATTCCCTCATTCCTGATGGCTTATGGTGATGATACTGTCACATTGGCAACATTTGATAAAATCATCCCTGATGAAGTATTCCAGGAAGTGACAAGCATCACATTGGAGCAGTTCAGATTTTTGCGTGACGGTGGTACTTATCTCGATTCCGAAACAGGCAAGGAAAAAGAATTTCAGGGCGGATTGTTTGACCCTGTAGTGTTTGATGATTCTGTTAAAGAGTTCCTGAATCTGCGTAAGAAATTAGCAAATTATTTTGACGAATCCAGCACAGAGGATATTTTTGACTATATTCCGCCTCAAAAGACAAATCAGATATTTACACCCAAAGAGATTGTCAGAAAAATGGTCGATATGCTTGAACGGGAGAATCCAGGCTGTTTTGATGACCCTGACAAGACATTCATTGATTTATATATGAAGTCAGGACTTTACATCACAGAGATAGTAAAGCGTTTGTATCAGAGTGATGGCTTAAAAAAGCAATTTCCTGATGAGAATGAACGTCTGAAACACATCTTTGAGAAACAGGTTTATGGTCTTGCACCGACGGAGATTATCTATCGAATCGCTATTAACTATATTCTTGGCTTTACTGAAGATGCTCAGAAGATTCAGCATAATTTCAACAAAAAGGATGCTCTGCCATATACAAAGAATGGGACATTGAATGAACTTCTGGATGAATTATATATTGATAATCGAAAATGATATTTAGATTGAGGTGGAATCAATTGGCAAATATTGATAGTATCAGTTTCAGGAGATATAAATCTTTTAAAGAAAACTATGCTACAATTAAGATGAATCGTGTCAATGTTGTGATTGGAAGAAACAACAGTGGAAAATCAAGTTGTATTGACATCATTGAAGCATTAACAGATGCCGATTTGTTTAGAAAACAGCAGAGTGATATTTTAATTGGTTCATGTTTATCAGAAAATGAATTAAATAATGTCTATATAAAAAGTGGTTATACAACAACGTACTATCCTACAAAACAACAATTTTTAGGTAAGACTGTGAAGTTTAAGTTAGGTTGTGAATGGCGAGGTAATAAGCCTTATAAACTTAATGTAGATAGGATTCCAGATAAAGATAATTTTCCAGAGGAACGGATAAGCTGGGATACATTATCTGATGATATGAATACACATATTCAGCTTTTTCGTATGAGACGACTTAATGCTGAAAGAGATATTGTGCCTGAACCATATGTAGAGAAAGATGAAGTAGATGTAAATGGCAATGGAGCTTGTAATTTGATAAATAGAGTATTAAATTGTGAGCAGTATGATGAAACACTTGTTCAAAAGGATTTGCTGAATGCGTTAAATGAGATTATGTGTCCAGATTCTAAATTTGATGGCATTACTGTTCAAAAAATAAGTGGACATGGTAATCTCAATTGGGAGGTATTCCTTTATGAAGGAAATGAGCGGTTTCCTCTTTCTAAAACAGGAAGTGGGCTAAAAACAATTATTCTTGTCCTATTAAACTTAATTGTAATTCCTAAATTGAAACAGAAGAAGAATACAATAAATATTTTTGCTTTTGAGGAACTTGAAAATAATCTTCATCCAGCTTTACAGAGAAGACTGTTTAATTATATTTATCAATATAGCAGAGAACATGAGAATACACACATTTTTTTGACGACTCATTCACATGTAGCAATTAACATGTTTTGTGATAAAGAAAATACGCAGATATTACATGTTGTGAAAAATAAAGGTGTATCTTCTATACACAGTATTGATGATTTTATTTCTAAAAGTGAATTGCTAAATGATTTAGATGTCAGAGCAAGTGATTTATTACAGGCAAATGGCATTATATGGGTAGAAGGACCTTCCGATAGAGTATATATTAAGCGTTGGCTCGAACTTTGGGGTGATTCATCTTTGCAAGAGGGAAGAGACTATCAATTTTTGTATTATGGTGGTAGATTATTGTCACATTATACTGCTGATGAACAAGAAGAAGTTAAATTGATAAATGTTTTAACTACTAATAGAAACTCAGCTATTGTAATTGATAGTGATAAGAGAAATGAAAAAGCAGATATCAATGATGCTAAAAAGCGTATTAAAGCAGAATTTGATAAGAAAGGTATGTTTTGTTGGATAACTGAAGGAAAGGAAATTGAGAATTACATCGAATATCAAGCTATTAATTTGGCTTATAATAGCGATTTGAAAACACAATGTAAGCAATATAGGCTGTTCCCTGAATATATTAAACCCATTAAAAAGAACTTTTCAAGTGAGAAAGTTTCGTTTGCTAATAAAGTAGTTCCATATATTTCAGGTGAAAATGCAGGCAGAATTCTTGATTTGAAGCAAAAGATTGAAGTTTTAAGTAAATTTATCAAAAAGTGGAATTGTTTGGAATAGAGGGATAAAAATGTTTCAAAATTTAAAATCAATAAAAATAAGTGGGCGTTGTTTTGGGAAAAGTGAAAGTAAGCTAGATATTTTTCCAAAAGAAAGCCAAAGGGCAGTTATTATTTATGGAAAGAATGGAAGCGGAAAGACAACTATCTCTACTGCTTTTCGGTATTATGCCAATAATTCAGAGAGTAAAGATTTGTTTTTGTCATTATGGAATTATAGTGGAGATGAAATAAAAATCACTACTTCACCAGGGGGATATAGTGGTTCTAAAGAGAGAATCTATGTATTTAACGAAGAATATGTTTCTGAAAATGTGGGGTTGAAAGATGATGGATTAGATACTATTGTTTTGTTTGGAAAACAAGTTGAAGTAGATAGGCAGATTGATGTTTGTTCAAAAGAATTAGATGAACTAGAGGAAAAAAGAAAGCTGATATCTGTTCAAAGAGAGGAGAGTTATTCTAAACTTATCGAGTTAAAGAAAAAAATAGAAAAGAAATTAAGAGATAAAGATGGGTGGGCTGAGCGAGAACGTAATATTTTGGGTCATCATAAAAAGTCTTCTGTAAATGATACATTAATTAATGATATATATAGATTGCAAGTGACAGATACAGTAGGTGAACTTGAAAGACAGTTTTCAGCTTTATTTGAACAATATCAAAATTTTATCATTGAAGGAGCATTTTATCCAGAAATAATTATCCCCAATCATTTTGAACCTGAATTAGAGAAAAAATTAATTTCAGCATTAAGTAAAAAAATAGAAAAAGTGGAATTTACTGATGAAGACAAAGAGATTTTATCTATGTTGCAGAAAGATATGTCTTATACAAGAAATTTAAAAATACAGATGGAACAATCTATTGCAATATGTCCATATTGTTTCCAAAAAATTGATGATATACATCGAAAAACGGTTTTGAAAGCAATCATAATGGTGTTGAATGAAGATGCTGAAAACCATGCTGCTGAGTTAGAAAGGATGCATCTTGAACTTTATGATTTTGATACAAATCCTTATCAAAAATTAGATGCTTCTTTATGTCTGCGTATTCATAATCAATTAGAAATGGTAAATGTTAAAATTAAAAAATATAATGAAAAATTAGAAATTAAACGAAAAGAAATATACAAGCCTGTTTTTATAGAATCATTGAACCTAAGTAATGATATCAATAGCTTAATAAGTTTATTAACAGAACTGCAAGGAAAAAGAATAAAACATTATGAAGTTTTTAAAGATATTGAGAATGTTAAGAAAAAACTCATTTTACTAAATAAAAAGATAGCATTCAAAAATCTTGAACTGGAATTAAATGAATATTTTAATAAATTAACACAATATACATGCTTTGACAATCAAATTAAGGAAATAGAAAACAATATATTAAGAGTACAGACAGAATTATCTAGTTTAAAAGCTAAGAAACAAAATATAAAAATTTCTGTGGATAACATAAATAAAGCCTTAGAATATGTGTTCTTTTCTAAAAAACGTATGGAAGTGTTAGAAAGTAATGGATGTTACACCTTGAAGTCAAGAGAAGCTGATGTAAAACCAGCAGATATTTCATGTGGTGAAAAAAATATTATTGCCTTATGTTATTTCTTTTCTAAAATAATGGAAGGATTAGAACAAGATAATTGTTATCAAAGTGAATTTTTACTGGTTATTGATGACCCTATTTCTAGCTTTGATTATGATAATAGAATAGGGATTATTTCCTATTTAAAATCTCAAACTTCAAGAATATTAAGTGGAAATCCTAATAGCAGAATTGTGTTTCTGACACATGATTTATATGCTTATGATATGATTTATAAATTTTTGGATGAAATAAAGAAATCGGATAAACAAATGGATGAATTAAAAAAGCGGATAAATAAAAATCAAGTGGACAAATATTTGAAAAATCCAAATAGCTTTGTGTCTTCTGCTATCATTCAAAATTTTTATCTTGTAGAAAAAACGGATAGAAGACAGATGACAGATGAATACTCTGGGCTTATAAAAATTGTTTTTGAATTTGCATGTAATAAAAATACAGATATATACAGATTGACAATTGGTAACATTATGAGAAGACTTCTTGAAGCATTTGGAACTTTTGAATATCAAAATGGCATTGTAGAACTTTCTACTGCTCCTGAGCTGATAGGTAATATTCCAGAAGACAAACGAAGCTTTTTTGAAAATTTAATGTATCGATTTATACTTCATGAAGAAAGCCATGAGGAAAATCGTGTGAATTTTGCTGATGTTGATTTTTATGCTCGTAATACATTGAATGAGAAAGTAAAAACAGCTCAATATATTCTCTGCCTAATGTATGCTTTAAATCCTAAACATGTGGAAATGCGATTAAAAAATATAACAGATGATGGTAAAAAATCAATTGAGAAAATAAAAGAGTGGTATGCAAATATATCGGAGTAAGAAAGTTTACATTTATAAAATATAAAATTATTAGTTGTTTAACATTTTAATTTTAAATATACTTGACAAATTTCAATTTTTGTGCTATACTTATCTATAGTGAGAGTGACCTTGAATGAGATTCATACCCTTAAAGTACCCTTACCTGAGAAAAACAATACTTAAAATTCTGGAAATAATGGAAATCATACCACGAAAAACAGCCTTTTTAAGAATAAAACATTGTTTTTCACACGTAAAATAACGGAAATCTGAATCTCATAACCCGAAGGTCGTAGGTTCAAATAAGAGCCAATCAACACAAATAAAAACCGCTGAATATAGCTGAAATGGCTGTATCAAGCGGTTTTCTTTTATATCCGAAAACGGTCTGAACCGCAAAAATGCAGTCCGGAATGCGAAAAAATCACATGAATTTCAAATAAAATCACACGAAAAATCACACGGCTGAGAGTGCCGGAAGTGTACCAGACTACAGAAATATTATGAGAGAGTGGCTGTCGAAATAGGAAAGTCACTCTCTTTTCAGTCAGCTGAATTTTTATGATATGTTTCTTAAAACAGCTTGTGCAATAAACCAGCTATCTTCCTCAAAATAATCAAAATCGCCTTCATAGTGACTTACAATTTCACGTATAATAGGGATACCATAGCCGTGTGCTTTTCTATCCTTCTTTGTAGTATACAGATGTGGATTATGTTTCAGAACACTTTCTGAAATTCGATTTTTCACACGAATTCGCATAGCATGGTCTTTCACGGCAATTTCCAGTATCATTTCGGCTTCATTGCCAATCTGTTCTGATGCCTCAATTCCATTGTCCAACATATTTCCTAATAAGGAACAGTAATCTGTTTCTGCAATTTCTGGCAGATTAGCATCAATACGACAGGTTACATGAATTCCTTTGCTATGGGCATAGCTTAGTTTGGTATTGATAATTGCATCCACGCTCATCATATTAGTATGAACAAACGGCAGAACTTTTCCCAGTTGACTACAGTATTGATTTACATATTTTAGAATAGATTCCGTATTTTTCTGTTCGGCATACGCTGCAAGAACTGTCAGTGTATTTTTCATATCATGCCGCAGTTTCCTTACGGTTTCCTCCTGTTGACATACTGCGGAGGTGTATTGTGTCTGATATTGCAATTTTGTTTGAAGCAGCTTATTTTCCATTCTCATTTGATATTGTTCATTTAAGAGAGAAACAAGTTTCAGTACAGCAACATTTGTCAGAAGGACTGCAAGTTCTGCACCAAAAAGCAAAGTTCTCGTCATAATTTGCATATTTTCTTGTATCTGGGCAAGCTGAATAAGGACAACTATAATTAGTGAAAGAATAAAAACAACAAAAAGTATTGTCCATTCTGAAGTTTTGAGTTGTGTTCGCTCACCGCCAAAAATCCGCAAAATTACCTGAAATACATAAAAATCGAGAGTTTGTACAATCAGAACAACAAGAATCCGAACACCGCCGGATTGTGAATATACTTCGGACAATGGAACACCTATCGTGGTAGTAATTAAAGTTGTAACTGTAGTAGAAAGCGTTGTGATACAAGTGATGACAAATACGGATGCAAAAAGTTTTTTGAGTATATTTCCATGATAAAAGAATATGGAATAACCAAAAATGACAGCTACATATACGATTAATAAACCGCCTTCAAAATCACGAAACCAATTCAAAATTGAAATAACAGAAGCAAGCAGTATACTGCCTCCCAGCCATTGTCTATATTTGTTCCGGTTTCTAATATTGCCTTCCAGAAAAGATACAACAAAATGCATACACATCATCGCTTCCAGAATATTAATGCTTGTCTCAAAAACACTCCATAAAAACGATGTCATGGCATTTCCCTCAAATGTTGCCGATATTGTTCTGCTGCCGGATAAGTTTTCCCGACAGGCAGTTCTTCGCCAGAGTAAAGCCGTACAAAATGTCTGGAAGTGCTAATCCGCTCAATAGCATTTAAATTCACAACAAATCGTCTGTGAATCCGAATGAAACCATGAGAAAGAACTTTTTGTTCAGCTTCACTCATTTTTTGTCTGACACGGAGTATTTCATTGCTAATCAGATGATATTCCATATAATGCAGACTGCTTTTGATGTAAGCAATTTCACGATAAGACAAAGTACGGCTTTCACTTACTCCAAGATAAAGCTGTGTCAGTTCGTTTTCTCTGAAATATTGTATCAGTTTTTTTGTTACTGAAATGAGTTCATTTGATTTAGATTGTAATTCAGACTTACGGACAAAATGAAAAGGTCTGTAATCAAGACTGTTATATACCAGTGCATCCTGAGAAGTAATAAAGATAAGCAGAGTTTTTGGTGTTAAAGAATTGATGATTTTTGCGAGTTCAAATCCGCTGGGTTCAGGCATACAAATATCCAGAAACAATATATCATAAGGATTTTCTTTATGGTGTTCTATCATTAATTTCCCGGATTGATAAGGAAAAAGAGAACAGGGAAAATTTTCTTTTGCAAATACTGTGCTGATGCAGTCACAGATTAATTTTAGAATCGGCTGCTCATCATCACATACTGCTGCCCTTAGCATACGCATCCCTCCTGTTTATCATTATAGCACATTTTAATTTATATTGCAAGCAATTAAAAAATTTTTCGTGCCAAAGTTGGAGTAGTTCGTGCCAGAACTATTGACTTTCATTTTGAGAGGTGCTACAATGAGAATATAAGAACTGTAATCCATATAAAAGACGAAAGGAAGGCAAAATAATGGAGATGTATTTCAGGTCTGGTGTACCATAATTTCGCTTTGTGGCTGGTAAATAAATTAAAACCACTTGACACAGAACTTACCAACGCTGATAAACAAGAAATTTGTGCCTATGGAATTGAGATTACTTTATCCACTATAATGAATTATTTATTAATACTTGTGATTGGTATACTATTTCAATCAACACTCTCGGCACTCTTGTTTGGAATTGAATTTACATTTATTCGGTTATATATCGGGGGGTATCATTGTACCAGCTACACGAAATGCAATTTAACGTTTTGCTTTATTTTCGTTTTTGTTGTATTATTAAGCAGATTCTTAGAAAGTAAACTGTCCATAAGTCAGATTTTTTTATTATTGTTATTATGTGGTATCATAATTTGGGTTATGGAACCAGTTGAAAATAGCAAAAAAATTACCACTCCACTACAGAGAAAACATTGTCATCAGATAGCTAAAATTATTTATTTGATTGATACACTTCTTGCTATTTTTTGCTATAATTATTCGCACTATTATGGCAGTATTGCTACATTTTCACTCATTGCAGTGACAATATTAATGCCAATAGGTGCGTTAACAGAAAAGAGGCGAAAATATGAAGCTGAAAGAAAAGTTGGCTAAAGCAATAACCCAGTCCATGATACTCATTGCATATAAAGCCGCTCGACGAGTTTCTATTGCTGGTACATATCAACCGAAAGAACCAAAAGTATTGACACAGATTCAAAAGAATAAGAAAAATTAAACATTAAGATTCTAGGAGGAATTATTATGAAAAAATTAAACAAAATTACAAGTACCGTAGCTGCTTTCGCTGTTTTATCATCTTTTGCGGCATTTCCTGTTTCTGCTAAAGCTACAAATGATTACTCTATTTCTTATGCAACAATTACCGAGTCCTTTGTAACTGATGATGGAACTAATATTCCATCTGGTGCAATTGCAGTAACAATGCATGTCGAAAACAACACTGGTTTTAATGCTAATACTTTTACTTTAGACATTGCAGATGGTTATTCAGCGATTACCAATGAGGAAGGCAGACCGACTGTTCAGTTAGGGGAAGTTTTAGAGGGTTCGCTTACTTCATCAGTCATTTCTTCTGACAATCTCACATTTTGCATGACTGTGGCTTCAAGTGAGGCTTGTTTTGATGATGGTGTTCTGTTTACTCTCTATTTTACAGAAGGAGAAACTGAAACTAGTAATTTTATTGATGTAAGTGTGGCTAATCCGCTAATTACACATAATGATGATACGCTGTTTACTTCTGTAAATTTTGGAAATATGAGAAGTATTATGTCAATTACTGATACATACTATGTAGGAGATACAAACGGATGGCAGGATTATGGTAGACATCTTAATAACCCTACTGCGTATCCAGAGTATCCTGTTATTACAGCAGAAGATGCAGCTAATATTTTAAGTGCATATTCATCTGCTGGTGCTAGAATTGTTGTTAATAGTAGTAATATGCATATTTACTGCCCCTATGCAGTATTTTTCAAAGCACCTGATGCCAACAGGGATGATTATATTGATGATGATGATGCTGTTGATATCCTTGACTATGCTGCCCACGCTGGTGCTGGCTCATTGGATCAATATACCGGATATGTTGGAAAACAATATCCATATGTTTAATTAAAAGGGGAAGATAGTGGTGAAAATTCTGCAAAAAGTAATCACTGCATTTGCTCTGATTAGTATTTTGTCATCAGAAAATCAGAATATTATCAGCACAATGCAGGTCAAAGCTGTAAATGAAGAATCTGGTATTTTCAGCAGTGATATGTTTTATGAAGGTGCAAATGGCGAAGCACTGCCTGTTGGTTTTGGAAGCACTTATCTTGTTATTACAAATAAAAATGGTCTGCTTCATCTGGAAGAACCGCTGTATTCTGTCCATACTGTTTCACCATTAGAATCGTTTGACAAATTATCAGAAGAAATTTTGCAGGAAATGTGTGAAGCAGACAGCTTTTTTGCGGATATATTAAAATGTTATGACAGAAATTCCATCAATGTCTATACTATGACGGCACATAAGGAATATAAAAATTCGGAAGATACTTTGATTAGAAACCTCTGTGTTTCCAATGCTGATGTGTATCAAGCAGTAAAAATTTCTTCAAGCAGTATCAGTTCTTATTTTTGGGATGGCGGTGCATCATTTTATCCGACAGATGCCGTTCGTGAAAAAATGAATGAAGGACAGAACTTTTTTGAAATGTATTCTGAAATTGTTGGTGCTGATTCTCCGCTTATCAATCATCTGAAAAAATATGAGGATTGGAAATCAAGATATGACAGCTGGGCATCTGCTGTTGATTTCAAAACAATGACCGCAGAAGAAGTGACAAATTCCCGAAAGAATGCCGGCGTAGAATCCGATTATGAAATGCTGCAATATGCTTTTGATTTATGCACAAAATTTGCAAACGAATATCCTGACATCGTGATTGCGGCAGAGCCTTCCCTTAGCGAAAGATTTCAGATTACATCTGATTTCAGTACGGTTTCCCTCTGGGAGCATATAGGGGATTTAGATGGAGATGATTCCGTTACGGCTTCAGACGCAGCTGCAATTTTAGTTGCTGCTGCTGAAAATGGTACAGGCAATAGCACAAGCCTGTCTGACGAATCTCAGGAGTTTGCAGATGTGAATGCTGATGGTGTTTTCAATGCAGAAGATGCTGCAATCATTCTAAAATATGCGGCAAATCAAGGAACAGGCACTCCTCTCACTCTTGAAGAATTTATATTAACTTCAAATAAATAAACTTTAAGAGCGAATTTCTCAAATGGAGTTCGCTCTTTCTTTTTGATACAATACATTATTTTATCACAATTAACTGAACTAAATGTTATGTTTTTCTTTCCAGTCGGCAATTAGCTGATGCATGAATGCAAGCAGTTTCTTTTCCTGTGATTGATACAGGTCAGTAAAAGTCTTGTCAATCGGCTTGTTTCCATCCATGTACTCTATCAGAAGTTCATCAACTGGAGCATAGAATGAATCTGCCTTGTCATTGAATTTCTGCATGATTTCGGAATCATTATGGACGGCATTTTTCAGAAAGTTCCGTTTTGTGCGGATATATCCCTTGAATGCCTTACGCTCATGCACATAGGTCTGATTTTCATAAGCATGGCGTTTCGATTTGGCACAGGCTGATTTGCATTCTGATTTTTCACAGCATGAGGAACTTTCCGTTCCAAGATAATGCTTATTGCAGTACGGACACCGGAGAACACTCACGTCCAGACGTTTCACGGCGTAGCTGAAATCAAGATAGAAGTTCAGGAGTGAATCATCAGCGATATTCCAGACTTGATTGAGATTCTCCCCTCGAATAATAATCAGGTTACTTGTCCGGCGAATTAGGTGTGTGTCTTTCTTGGTGTTGAAATCGAAATTCCATTCGTCATTGACAGCGTTCCGGATTTCGCTTAGGATTTCGGTCAGACTGTCTTTCTGCTGTTGGGTGTAATGATTTCTGGTCGTGGCATTCCGGAACGTGCCGAGCAGAGTATTGATTTTTTGTCTGCCCTGATTGTAATACTTCAATAAAATTTCACTATAATAAACAGCGAATAGATTATCGCTGTGAGCAGTCCGGAAATTCTCAGCGGCAGTTAAAACATTGTCGTTGTCCTCTCTGCCTTTGCTGATATTCTCGGTCATGCGGTCAAGCAGATTCTCAAACTCGAAAAAATTATCACGGAAAATTTCAAGCTGATTCAGAATCTCATCAAACGAATAGATTTTAGCTGTATCGGAAGCGGTACAGCTTTTTTGTATGTCCTCATCCGTGTCAGGGCAGTTGACAAATGCGACTGATTTTCGATTTCTGTCGATTTGGTACAGAGTGATTGTGCTGATTTCGGTCATGTGTAACTCCTTTCTGTAACGTGAAAATAAAATATGCGTTATGAATAATTATATCATAAATGGCTGTCAAAGTCAAGAAAATCAGGAAAATTTCTGTCAGAACGGTAAAATCAGGCGTTATGTTTGCCGTTATGACGTATTTCT
>AUXO017457945.1_pt1 | contig 11770 bp, 17 predicted proteins | sample 768731 | NCBI WGS metagenome assembly AUXO01 (sample SAMN02715735, study PRJNA202380) | gut metagenome | biome: sheep rumen | host: Ovis aries | place: New Zealand: Palmerston North | reverse complement strand
GAATATCGTATTTGATACCTTTACCTCCCGATATAGTGTCTATAATTACCTTAACCAATTCGCTCCAATCGAACTCACCGGTAACCACACCACGAGCCTCTATAATATATTGGAGGAGTGATTTCATTATGCCCAATATTTTTTTATATCGAAATTCAATATATCCTTGTGGTCTTCGATAAAGTGGATTTTCAAAGCTGCTTCGTATACATCCTTTTCCTTCCAACCCATTTTTTCAACTAATGGTTTGTAGTAGAAGAAGTATTCGTTAATACAACCCCAATCGGATTGTTTCTTCATAAATGCCTTTAATGTATCATAGTCCTTTTGGAGGGTAACATCCAGTTTCTTATCCATCATCCAGTAAAGGAGCTTACCACAGGGCCATGCCCACTCATATATAGTATAGAGGTCGTCTGGGTTTTTGACCAGGTTAATCTCACCCAGATCTTTTTCAATCTTCTGTTCCTTCACCTTATCCACATCCAGATCATCCAGTTCCTTCTCGAGTTTAGTGAGTTTGGATTGAAAGTCCTGTTGGGAGGCTTCGCAGATTGGTCGTTGGTAAATATAACGTGATTCCTTTATATCCTTTTCATCTTCCTCATCCTTCTTTTCCCCATAAGGCCATTCTGCGTATGCTCGTTTTACGTTGAGACCCGCAGCTTTGAGGGCCTTACCAAGACTGTCATCAGACTTGTCCGCTTTGTTCATGACCTTGTATACTTCCGCAATACGATCAATTTGCTCCTTGGGTGCATTGACGGTCTCAAGTGCCTTCTTGACGAGTTTACATGTTTTGAGTTTGGTTTCCGGAAGACCCAACATACGGGTAACAATAAGACCTGTGCCACCGAATGTAGCCGAATACTTTTCCTTCATCTCCTTGTCGAAAGCATCGTCGGTAACGAAGTCCAACTTATCACCCCAACCAAAGAGGTTCTGTTCCTTAATTTCTTTCAGGAATTGACGTGGGTGTGGATTCTGCATAACAACTACAGCGCGTTTGTATCCCCAAGCATCCATAAATATCTTGAAGTTAATCTTCGACACCTCCCGGTACCACCATGCACCATATTCACCCTCGGAATAGTGGTCCCATTCATCATACCTGTATGGATAGTACTCACAAAATGCGTATGGAATCAGCCCGTAATCGGCATTGGCAAAATCACAACAGTCATCAAAGATACGAAGATATGGTATTTTGCTGGAATCGTCATTGTATGGTTTTTTATTCGAACATTCAAATATAATAAGAACATCGTGACGTTTATCCGGATGAGCACAGTGGTAACGAACTATTTCGTCATAGTGAGGGTGCATGATTTGGTTTTCAGTTTGACCAACTAATCCCTCTATATCCCATTTGTTTCTCTTTACAATTTCGCGGCTTCCATCTGGAATTGGCGGGTAGTTATCCTTGAACCACCTAACCAAACCACGGCGAGGATTATCCTGGGTTATACCATATTTTGAAATAGCACGTTTAAGGGATTCCGGTTTAGAACGGTGTGCATTCCATGCCCACATATTTTTGGCAAGACGATAATATATACTATCATCAGATTGTTCTGTTATAAAATCAAACAAAGGTTTCATATAGTTACAAGTATATCATTACTCTTTTAAATAATAAAAAATTGGGAATGCACCTAAAACGTTTATGAAATTTAATATATTTAAACATAAATTGTAACTAATATGGAATTATTCTGGAAAATTTTATCCGATTTGGTGATATTTTGCTGGGCTATAATATGCGTCAGGATAATATCAAAGGATTGTTTCAAAACAATGCGCCGGATTAATGGAAAACCAGTAATGGTATTTGATTGGGGTAAACTTTTATGTATAGCCGTTAATTTCACGGTGTATGTTTTAATTACCTTGTTTTTATATTGGAAATTTCCTAACTTATGAAGATAATTACTTGTATCGCTGAAAAACCATCCGTTGCAAAAGATATAGCAAAAGTGCTTGGGTGCAACGATGTACATGATGGATATTATGAGGGGTTTAGTAAAATCCTGGATGCACAAACCAGGGTAACCTGGACATTTGGACATTTATGTCAACTAAAACTTCCACACGAATACAGACCAGACTGGAAGGCTTGGAACTATAAACAATTGCCACTTATTCCGGAGCGTTTCCAAATTGAACTCAAACCAAACGAAGGAATCGCCAAGCAATTTGCCATTATAAAGGAATTGTTCCTGGGGAGTGACGAAATAATAAACTGTGGTGATGCTGGTCAGGAGGGTGAACTTATACAACGTTGGGTGCTTCAAAAATCCACTGCCAAGTGCCCAGTGAAACGTCTTTGGATATCGTCTATGACCGATGAAGCCATTAGGGAAGGATTTAAGCATTTGGAAGACCAATCCAAATACAACCACCTATACGAAGCAGGTCTCGCCAGAGCCTGTGGTGATTGGTTGATAGGTATGTCTGCATCCCGGTACTATACTATTATATCCAATACAAGAAACCAAACCTTCTCAGTGGGTCGCGTACAAACCCCTACATTGGCAATGATAGTTAAACGCCAGGAGGAAATCGATAACTTCCAACCGGAGGATTACTACGTCCTATCCACCATATATAAGGATACAACTTTCCTGGCTACCAAAGGTGCATATAAGAGTAAGGAAGAGGCACAGGAGGATTTGGAAAGCATTAAAGGTACATTGTTTAAGGTAACCGGAGTGACCACCAAAAAATCCAACGAAGCACCACCAAGACTTTATGACCTTACCAGTTTGCAGGTCGAAATGAATAAAAAGTATGGGTATTCCGCCGAGCGCACCCTGGAAGTACTCCAATCCTTATACGAATCAAAATTGGTTACGTACCCACGCGTTGATACCACATACCTACCTGATGATGTATATGGAGATTGTCCACGTATCCTTGCCGGGTTGGTTGGGTATAGGGAATACACCGATAGGTTGGGTGGTAAATTACGCAAGGATAAGAAGTTTTTTGATTCTTCCAAGGTCACCGACCACCACGCAATTATCCCAACCGGTAAGAATCCATCCAGTGCATTAACCGACGAACAAATCAATCTATACGATGATATAGTAAAGCATTTTATTGCCATATTCTATCCGGATTGTGTATCGTCCGTAACTACTGTAACAGGTAAGGTTGGCAAGGTTGAGTTCAAAACCAATGGAAAACAAATCCTGGATTATGGTTGGTACGATGTATTTGGTAAGGCTCCAGAAGGCAAGATGTTACCGGTATTCGAAAAGGGCGAGTCAGGAGCACACAAACCTACACTTACAACACGCACAACAACACCCCCACCATTATATACAGAAGCAACACTTCTACGTGCTATGGAAACTGCCGGTAATGAAATCGAGGACGAGGAATTGCGAAGTGCTATGAAAGCAAATGGTATAGGTCGCCCATCTACACGAGCAGCCATTATAGAACTCCTATTTAAACGTGGGTATATAGCACACCAAAAAAAGAATATAATACCCACAGCGATAGGTATTAGCCTTATAAATACAATTTCGGATCCACTGTTAAAATCACCTGAACTTACAGGACAATGGGAGAAGAAACTACGTGAGGTGGAATCAGGTAAATACCCGGTAAAACAATTTATGGATGAATTGAAGGATATGACCTGGCAAATAGTAAAGAAAAATCAATAGTAAAAACCATATAATATGAAAGAAATCAAAGTAAATGGTAAATTATGTCCGGTATACAGTGACGAATATACCATATTGCCAGTCAATCGGGATAAGGCTGCAATGGTGAATGTCAATAATATTATGAGTTTAAACATCGGGCAATGGCGTAATGAAGATATGGAGAAGACAATTGATGAGTTCCTTATACGAATGGCCGCATATGAACCAACAATTAGTACAATTTATGTATTTTTTGGAGGATTATATAAATCCAAAAATAGCGACGTGGAAGAATATTATGGTAGGTTTACTACACCACAATCGTTAATTGTTCAAAAAGAAGGTAATGTTTTCCCAACAGATAGGATTGCCGCCGCTTTGATTGGGTTGATAAAGGATAGGGAGCCAAAAGAGTTTGGTAAAGTCGGAAAAATGATATACGAGGATGGCATAACTCTTTCGCTTGATTGGTTTCAAGTCCTGGGTGATATATGTATAGTGTTTGGGGATGCGAGCTTACCTAAATATTTGAGATCCTGGGAGCATATTGAAGTTCCGAAATTAACAAAAACTCCACCGGCACCATCAGGAGTGGTTTATGCACCATACTTATTGTCGAAGAATTGCTCAACCCTTTCGAATATAATTACAATCGATTCAAAATATATATCGGATGATCCAGCGCAAATGGAAAGATACGCCAGATGCTTCCAAGTGAACTAAAAAAATAATGGTAAAGAAAAATCGTATATAATATGAAAGATATTAAAGTAAATGATAAATGGTGCACCGTAGAGGATGGTCAGTTAGTGTTGCCGGTTGGTAAGGATAAAGTCGCAGTTATAAATAAGGATCACCGCCTGGATGTATCCTCCTGGCAACTTGATAACACCGAATCGACAACCAGCATCCGTAGGGCGATAGATTATCACCTTGTACAAATGGCTGGATATGAAAATCCATTTAGCTCCATTCATGTATTTTTTGGTAAACTATATAAACACGATGGTAACGAACCCGAATATTATGGTAGGTTTACTAAGCCACAATCGTTACTTGTTCAAAAAGAAGGTGGTGCGTACCATTCGGGTGCAATCGCAAATAGTCTGCTCGGTATGATGCACGATAAGATGGATGAGGCCTTAATCGAAGCCAAACAATTGATTGCACTGGATCAAATGGATTTGGGTGATTGGTTCGGAATTGTAGGCGACATATGCATAGTATTCGAATCAACCTGTTTAAAATATTGGGAGGATATTAACCCAAAACCACCAGTTTTAGTAAAGACTCCGGAGGCACCATCAGGTGTGGTTTATGCACCATACGTATTAGAGGAGCATTGCTCAACCATTGGAAATGTTATTACGATCGATCCAAAATATATGTTGGATGAGTCCACTGAAAGGTACTCCAGATGCTTCCAAGTAAACTAAAAAATAATAGTTAAGATTTCCGGTTTTTCCTTTATATAAATACATAAATATTAAGTTATGACTAAATCTAAAGGGCAAAAATTATTGCAGGAACTTATCGTCAAATACGGTGATGTTGTGGTAGGAAAAACCTACGATTATTGGGCAACAAGACTCGACGAATACCGGAATACCATAGACATACCACAGGAGTTGGTATTAACTGAACTCCACCTTTCCGATATGCCTTGGGTAACCAACTGGTCGGAATATAAAGACCTGATTGCATTATGTGAAGGTAAGATCAAGCCCGGTAATGTACCTGTGGAGATAAAGGAATCGAAGGCCAAGTACGATTCTCCGGAGGAAACATTGCTCCGTAAGAAAAGAGAGCAGGAGTTCAATCAGTTGTTTGGGACGTTTGGTAGATTGTTCCAGTCATCTCCAGTGGCCGAAACTATAAACACCTACTCACAACTTAATAAGTGGTTGAACACCAGTCCATCACCAAAGGAATACGGAATGTATCTTTCAAAAAAATAGTATAGGAAATGAATGCATATAGTAATTACGTAATCGCAACCGGTACTCATATGTATCTTCGCCTGAAAGGTGACGATGGTTTGGGGTTTGTTTGGACACATCAAATATGGGACGCCCTTCAAATAAGAACCATCGGAGCAGCAAGGCAATGGTTGGATATGTTGAAAATATACCACGAACAACAGGGGTATAACGATCTCGATTTCCATATAATAGAAGTATCGCATAAGATAACGACAAGGGAGGTTGAATAATGGTTAGTATAGAACTTTACCATATTTCACTGGAGAATAATGATGGGGTTATATTTGAACCACGAGTACCCCTTCATAGAATGAATGGTGAGGATCCGGTTACAGATAGGGTATGTTTCGCCCCAACTATAGAAGGGGCACTCAAGGCTATCGACCTGTTGCCTTATAATGAATTTTTGCCGGAGGTGTTTTTCTTTGTACATATGCCGGTAAATGTTCTCGAACTAATCAATGATGGTGCCATATATGAACCTTGCGAAAATGAAGTACCGGATGTAAAGGAAACCGGTGAAGTGTGGTGTATGGAACCGGTGGAGATGAGGTGTGTTTCATTTGCACATGCCTATTACCACCAGAGTAAAGGTATAGTCGTGAAGGATATATATACCGATCCTGACCCACGTATGAGTATCGAGGAACTTATCGGGAGGTACCAAATGGAAGACAAATATAACGAATTGGGATTCGAAAATGAAGATAGCGAAAGATACTCATTTTAATATGGTGATTGTTAATAGTTCACCGGATAATAATGATTTCAAACCGATCTTCGACGATGTTCCTGGAGAGATCCTGGTAAATCCAAACTTGTACGAGTTTAATTTGTTTTTACGCTCCCATAAGGATCGACCACTTATTATAACAGGTCACGGAGACGAAAGTGGGGTGTATAACGAACATTTCAATGGATATATATTATGCCATAATAACGTACATCTCCTGCGTGAACTACCTTTCATTATTGGTGTGTGGTGCTTTGCAGGTAATTTTGCAGACCACTTTAACCTTCCAGGATTTTACACCTCAATGTTTATATCCAACGAAACCGAGGCACGTTTAATGGGTCATCCAGCGCCGGCAAGTATGATCCAGGAGGAAAATATAAAATTTGCCAAATTACTTAACCGCCTTATAAAAACCGAACCGGATATGTCAAAATGGGTGGATGCCTTCCATAAATCCATAAACCTGGATGGCACCGGTAGTGTTAGTGATACGAACCTGCGAACATTCGTACGATATAACTACGAGGCATTATACTACTCCGATGGTAAAAATTTGGGTTAACGAATCCATCGATTCGGTCCCAATAAAGTTTTAATTTTATTGTTAAGGTTTCCGGTTTTCCCTTATATAAATATGTAGAACATTTAAACTTATAGATTATGGCAACAGTACATATGACGATCGATCCAACAGCAACACATATGGTGATAAACCTTACCAGGGAGAAGTTGTGGGATGGAGATGTTAAAGGAATCGAGGATTTTTTCAAGGAAGGGTTTGGAATAGATGACCCCAAAATCATATCAAGGATAGTACGTGGTGAATATATCATGGTATTCAATCCGGATGGTTCCGGTAATTTGGTGCCCCGGGATGAGGTTACTAAGAAACAGGAAAAGGCTATGGGTGGTCTACCCGAATACCTCGACCGGAGAAAATTAATTGACAAATTGAGATTGAAAATCAAATCCCACAAGGATGAAGTCGAGGAATTATATAAATTGCAATCTCTCCGAGATTTCCATAATATACATAAGGAGTACGATATTTATTTGAATACCGAATCCTATAGAATACTCAATCCGGTTGTTGCCGATTCCGGTATAGAGTTCGAGGCAAACGCCACAGTAACGGTAGGATCTCTCCTTAAATTATTCGCACGATCGAAGCAGGATGCCAATGCGCGAGACCTGGTAGATACCATTAAGCATTCAAATTCCAAGGCAAGTGAAGTCCTTCTTATATGTTCCGAACTGGAGAAACAAATCGAAAACTATAAGAAAATCTCCGCAATCCTATCCTACGTGGAAAAGTATTGGGAAAAGGATATAATGGAGTTGGATAGACCAAAAATTGATGGATTATCCGGTATCGATTCGGAAGATCTGTTGGCCAAAAAGGGCAATTCACAATACTACTATATCCTGGTTCCTTACCAGCGTATGATGGTGAATGCTATGCAGGATTACCAGTACATATTCGCTAAATACGATGAACAAAAGGCATATTCAGGGGAGTTTGTTGGTAGGGAAATCCAAATCGAACGCGAAATGAAAGCCTACGCCGATTTTTACAATGAGCGTAAACAATGCAAGAACGATCCGGTAGATATAAATGCCAATCGTTGGGATGCCGGTTGGATATCACCAGAAGGTAAAGTATGGGCTGCGAACGGTTCAACTGCGAACCTGATACATATTAACCTGGCCAAGGATATATTCGAATATATGGGTTGGGATGATGTCCAGAATAAAGACCTGGAACTTGAAAAGAGAGGTTGGTTGAAATTCCATAACCGTCAGGTGGCCTTTACAGGATATTCAATGACTAACATAGAAGGTCGCCATAAGTTAACCGAGCGCCAGAAGGATCGTTTGATTGAATATGCCAAAGTGATGGGATACAAAAGGTTTGATGTGGGATTTACCGGCAAATCCTTCCAGGTGAACGAAATATTTACTCTCACAAATGAAGAATGGACTGATATTTTTGAGTGGTAAATATGTTAACGACCTAACGGTTCGGGACCAAAAATCCATTTGATTTTTGTTAAGTTTTGGTGGCAATCCATTATATATATTTGTAAAACAAAATTTATAGGTTATGACATTGAACGAATATATAGAGGCACTCGTACAATTGAGAGACCACTATCAGGCCGGGGATTTCAACGTTAGGTTACGAAAATCGTTGAAAACAAAGTGTATGGATGGCGACGACTTTTGCCTGAATATGCACACCAAGGAACTCGAAATAGGTGATAGGGTGGTCATACCGGAGGACGATTATAGTAATCGACACAATTTCCAATGGATAATTATGGAGGACGACGAAAATGGTGAACCCATACGCGAGGCCTATAGATTCAATGAGGTATCCGCCTACGATATTAAGGGGTACAAGACCTTCCAGAACGCACTCAATACTGCAAAGGAATTTATGAAGGACAATGATGAATTTGCAACGGGCCGTTGGGAGATCGATATATTTGATGGTGAGGATTATGTAGGCGGTGAAGAATTGATCTATGGCGTATTTACCAACTATAATAACGAGACGGAGGATTAGTAATGGAGAAACTTACCATACACATAAAGAAAGAAGATAAATGCTTCAAGAAGGGAACCAAACTTTCTCTCGATTTGGTACCGGGCGATGTTAACTTCATTGTGGGACCTAACGGTAGTGGGAAAACAACCATTATCCATTATATAAGGGCTATACACCACGATCTATCTGATATAAATAGGAAACTCCACGATGGTATGTCGAACCAGGAAGACCGGTTGTATTCGAAGGAAATTGGTGAATTATATGAGGTGACCGGATTGGATGAATATAGTGGGGTATTTGTCCTGGATGCAATCGATGACGATCCGACTTCATTCCTGAACGCTTCAAGCGCCCACGCACTAATTGCAGGTGGTGGATTAACTGCAGGGAGATTATCGAAGGGAGAAAAGTCTTGGGATATGATCGGGCGTTTCCTGGATAAAATTAGCAAAGTAACCGGTTTCTCTCCGGAGGATTACAGAAGTGGTCACAAATATAAAAAACACCCATTGATTATCGTGGACGAAGCTGACGAAGGATTAGACCTACGCACACAAAGGAAATACTATACACTCCTCCGTAACATAGCAACAGTATGGAATGCCACGGTGATATGTGTATGCCATAACGTAATGGCTATGGGAATTATTGCTGGTGCGGAAGGTAAGAATGCTCTCGATTTTCCGGTGTACGATATTTCCACAAACTCAACAAAATCCTTTAATGAATATATAAAGGAACAAGCTGGTGTGGAAATCGATATAAAACTTATTGATTAGGATGTATTTGAAGATGGAAAAGCTCTGGAAAATAATATGGTTGGATGATATGCGCAATCCTTTCATTACCGTAAAAGGTAATCTCTCGTGGCTTGAATATATAACCGGAGTAAATCCATCCAAAGCAGAATCAATTGTTTGGGTCACCAACTATGAGGATTTCGTCAAGGAAATAACGAACAATCTTCATTTACCCGATATTATATGTTTCGACCATGATCTCGGTGAAGGCGAATCCGGATACGACGCATTGAAGTGGCTGGTGGATTATTGCCTGCAAGGTAACATACCACTACCTCGATGCTATTCACAATCATCCAACCCGGCCGGTAGAAAATCAATATTAGAATTAGCAGAAAACTTTACAAAATTTCAAGGATTATGATAAGCGAAACCCAAGCAAAGAAACTTTTGGAGGAAAAGAAAATCATAAAACTCATCTCCAGATTGTTCGCAGGAGAACGATTGAACGACGACAAATACCGGAGCATTGCCGATTTCGTTAGAAAAAATGGTGAGACCAGGTCCACAGCCGCTATACGATACGTACCTGTCTGCGATAAAAGTGTAGCGAGATGGATTAAGGATGTATCGGTTGGAAAGTACTATATGGGTATATTCGTTACCGATTCCGGTCGAATGGAATGGTATGGAATAAGGGGTGAAGTTTGGGGATCGGACTACTATATTTTGGACAAATAAATTATAATTGATTTTAAATAATTAAAAATAATGGAAAGAATTACATTAAAGGAAGCGACAGAAGGCATTAAGAACCTGTTCGATGTCAACACATGGGGCAACCGACAGTACGGCAAGTCGTACTTCGTGGAAAACTCCTTCGGTACTACATTCTATTTCGACAAACGCCAGTATTGGCGCGATGATGTTGTTGCGAAGTTGAACGAATATTTCAACGGCAAGAGCATCGAGGGTGGACAGTGCCGGATAGACGGCATCACGCTTTTGTGGACTGCTGTCCATCTGGAGAAACTCCCAGAAGAAAAGAAGTCTCCAGTACCTTTCACTGATATCTGGGAGAAGCATCGCGACCTTACGGTGGTAAAGGAGAACTGTGAAACCGTGAAACTTCGCGACTTGTCGGACGATGACTTGAAGGGTATTGTCAGACGCAAGGTCAGCGTCAAGGCAGAAGATTCCAATGTACCTCCGCTAACGATCATCCGTGTCGTACAGGGGGAGATTATGTACCGCATAATCAAGAAAGTGTATAAACCATCATTTTAACGAAAAGATATGATAAGGAAAGGATATGTAAGCGTGGAAGTCGCAAAACTTCTTGAAAAGAAAGGATTGAGTTATTTTTGCGAATATGCGTGGTTCAACCATAGCGGTCAGACGGCTTGGTACAGGAAAAGGTTTGAACAACACGAGGATTTCGACAATATCGTTTACTGCCCGTACATATGGGAGGCAGACCAGATGATACAGGAAAAGTACGGCTTGTATCTTGTTGCCTTTCATACCAATGAAAGTTGGTGGGGCAACATAACGTGTATGAGTGATTCTTCGCTCTGGCACAAACTGGACGGACACTATGTGACACGTGAAGACTTGTATAATGCTTATATAAAGTATTGTTTGGAAAATAATTAAATTTAAGGACTATGAAGGTAGGTGAATTGAAAGGATTGTTGGGTGGATTACAAGACGATACATACATCGGTATCAATGTGGACGAAGATGTTTTCGGTGTCGGTGAAATAAATGCCAACATTAACGAATATTTTACAGTGGTAGAATACAATTCGTATAAGCATAACCGCTATCTTACCATAGAAGATTTAAAATATGCGATTTCGGAAATGGAGGACAACGCTTTGGTATACGTCAAACTTGATAAAATTTGGCAACCGAATAAATTTGAGAACGGTAACTTTTATGTAAACGGATAGGTTATGGCTGAAAAGGGATTTGCGTTGATGAAAGGCAAGGCATACAAGGGCGAATTGAAGAAGCGTCTGGTGGAACTCGTAGCCGAATATGACAAGGTTTACAAGAACGACTGCTTGACGGTTTTTTGTGACCAGTATTGTGAC
>AUXO014233639.1_pt1 | contig 11770 bp, 12 predicted proteins | sample 768731 | NCBI WGS metagenome assembly AUXO01 (sample SAMN02715735, study PRJNA202380) | gut metagenome | biome: sheep rumen | host: Ovis aries | place: New Zealand: Palmerston North | reverse complement strand
TTATTAGAAGTTATTAATATAATAAAAAGTATCGATAAAAAGGGATTAGATGACAGAACTAGAGAAAAAGTATATAGTGATATTAGAAATGTATTAATGGCTATTGAAAGCATATTAAATGTAACTGATGTTAGTGAAAAAGACAAATATATTCGTTTTATGGCAGCAGCTACTGTAATGTTTACTGAAGTAACTAATAATATAAATAAGTATATTAAAAGTATGGAAGAATATAATAATAGTTTTGGAAAAAAATAATTATTTAAGAAAATTTTAGACTTTGAATTTTAATGGACGTGATAAAAGGAATAAAGAGAAAATAATTAGTTTATTAAAGAAATATAATTTTGATAAAGAAGATTAAATAATTTTATCTGGAGCAGCGATGGTACTAAGAAATTTAAAAGATACCACTAATGATATTGATATAGCAGTATCTGATAAATTATATAATGAATTATTAGATAATTATAATTGTACATTTGAACTTAACGTTGATGGTTATGATGTATGGTATATAGATAATATTATTATTTTTAGTAATCACTTTTATAAAGAAGCAGAATATGATTGTTATAATGGATATAGGATTCAAACAAGAAATTCAATTAAAATACTTAAAAATAAGATGGATATAATTAAAGGTAAGTGATACCTTTATAAAAATATTCATTTTTTCTTTACTTGTTAGTTGGGTATACTTTTTAGTTACTTTTATTTTTAAAAAATGTTTATCAAGAAAAATATTTAAATAATGGATTCTTCTAATAGAAGTCTATGGAGGATTAACTTGTTAATCCGGGAAGCAAAGCGGTTTATAAAAAATATAATTAAAAATATATATAATTGTATTTTAAAAAAAAATATTTTGTGGTAAAATATAGTATGAGTAGGAAAGGTGGTAATAATATGGATAGTGTTCTTTTAGTTACTATAGCAGTTTCTTTTCTTTCAATTATCCTTATAATTATTACTGTTGTTATTATTAAAAGTAATCAGCGTAAGAAATATAAAAAAGAAGTTGAAAGATTAGATATTGAAAAGAATAATTTACTTGGTGTTCCAGTTCTTAGTGAAATATCTAAAGTTAAAGAACTTGTTAAAACGGATAATTTGAAAGACAAAATGGATGATTGGGATAGTACATTTAAACTTATTAGAGATGAAAAAATACCTTCTCTTACTGATTCTATTTCTGATGTAGAATTTATGATTGAAAGAAAAGAATATAAGGGCGCTATTAGAAAGATTGCTAATATTGAAATGGAAATTAGGTCTTTAAAAAAGATAACTGATAATTTACTTGAAGAAGTTAAAATGGTTACTAATTCTGAAGAAAGAAATAGATCTTTAATTACTAAATTAAAAATAGTTTATCGTGAACAGGAAAATAAATTTGATAGGAGTAAGAAAGAATTTGGTGATGTTGCTCCTTATATTGAAAAAGAATTTTCAGTAGTTGATAAATTGTTTGTTGAATTTGAGAGAGCTATGGATAATAATGAATATGTAACTGTTGAAAAGAAGATTAGTATATTAGATGACAAAATTAATAAACTTGGTAAGCTACTTGAGGATGTTCCTACTATTGTACTTATGGCTACGGTATTGGTTCCTAATAAGATTGAAGAAGCAAATATTTATTATTATAGAATGAAAAGGGATGGATATCCATTAGATTATTTAAATGTTGAATATAATATTAAAGAAATTAGGAATAAGATTGATAATATTATGGAAAATTTAAAAAAATTAGAGATGGGAACTTCTATAATTGAGCTTAAAACATTTATTGAATATTTTAATGATTTGTATAATGATTTTGATAAAGAGAAGGAAAGTAAAGATTTATTTAGACAAAATATTAAGGGACTTGGTTATAAGATAGAAAATATTAATAAAATAGTTAGAGATATTTATCTTCAAATTGATGATATAAAATTTAATTATAATTTATCTAATGAAGATATTAATAAATTTAGTTTACTTAATAAGAATTTAGAAAAAATAAATAAAGATTATAAAATTCTTGTTGAGCAGGGTAAGATGAAGACTTTTGCTTATTCTAAACTTATTGAAGAATTAGATGGATTATCGCTTAAGCTATCTAGGCTTCAAGATGATTTGGATTATCAACTTAGATCTATTACTAGTATGCAAGATGATGAAACGAGGGCAAGGGAACAACTTGCCACTATTGAGACACTTCTTAAGAAAGCTAAATATCGATTGAAAGAGTATAAAATACCTGTTATTCCTAGTTCTTATTATATAGAACTAACAGAAGCACAAGATGCTATTAGGGAGATTGTAAAAGAATTAGGTAAAAAACCTATTGTTATTAAAATATTAAATATTAGGGTAGATACAGCGAGGGATTTAGTATTTAAAATTTATAATAAGACTAATGATATGATTAAACTAGTTAATTTTGCTGAAAATATTATTGTTTATGGTAATAGATATCGAAGTACTTATGAAGAAATTGATATTGCTCTTACTAAAGCAGAAGAGTTATTTATAAGGGGCAAATATAAAGATTCTTTTGATATTTCATTTAAGAGTCTTAGTTTTATTGATAAAAATATTGGAGAAAAATTTAAGTATTAGTTGCTTTTTGAATTAATTTGTGTTATTCTAAAAGTAGAGTAAAGAGGAGGAAATAAAATGCAAGCAGTTTTAGATTTTTTATTAGAATATTATATTTGGGTTTTGGCGGTTTTATTAATATTACTTATTACAGTAATTGGGTTTTTAGCGGATACTAAGAAAAAGAAAAAATTAAGAGAAAAGACGATGAATGAAGGAAGTAGTAATATTAATACTGAGACTAATAATTTTAATAATATGAGTCAAGGAATGAATATGAATTTTAATAATCAGGTTAATTCTTTTGATCAAAATATGAATCAGAATATGAATAATAATTTATTTGAACCCAATATGACTAGTGGACTAAATAATAATATGATGACAAATAATATGGTTACCCCTGATATGAACATGGGAGTTAATCCTAGTCTGAACGATAATATGATGAATAATGGTTTTATGGCAGAGCCTAATATGAATGTTATGAATAATAACATAAATTCTGTTCCTAATGCTAATATGGGAACTGAGCCAGGTTTTAATAATGATTCATTCTTTGTTCCTGCATCTGAGCAAAAACCAGTTATTGAACCTAGAGAAGTAGTTACTCCTACTCCTGTTCAAATGAGGCCTATGGTTAATGAAGTTGTTAATCCAACTCCAGTAGTGGAACCTATTCCGATTGTAGAACCAACCCCTGTAGTGGAACCTATGCATGGATCATTAGTTTCTGATTCACCTATGAATGTAAATCCAGTACAGCCTATGGGAGTAACGATGCAAGCCTTAGCGGAGGAACCAGTTGTTAATCCTGCACCTACCATGACGACAACTAGTCCTATTAGTATTGTAAATGGACCTATGGTTAATCCAATACCTAATGCTCCTGTTAATACTCCTAGTGCTAATGTTAATGAACCGCAAATTAATGTTGTTCCTGAACCAATTCCTAATATGAATATGGTAAATCAGATGCCAAATAATAATATGCAAAATATTAATAATAATAATCTTGGTGTTCCTAATTTTGTAAATGGTATGCCACAGAATAATCCTAATGGACAAATAAATAATATTCAGTAATTAAAAAGATTTAGGGTTTCCTAAATCTTTTATATAGAAAGAGAGGAATAAATATGCAAGAAGAAAATAATAATAATGTAACTCCTTACCGAGCATCAGGTAATCTAAATACTTCAATAGGTATTCCTCAGATGAATGTTAATGATCCAATGAACATGAATATTCAGAGTGTTAATACTAATCTAGCCCAAAATAATAATGTTAATAATTATTCTCAAAATAGTAATAGTTTTAATGAACAAAATGATATGAATGTTCAAAGTAATAGTATTAATGGAAGTATTTCTTCGAGTGATGTAAAGCAAAATAATAATACTAATCTCGATGTAAATAGTGCAGTAGTTAATAATGATAGTCCTGTTAAAAGAGCGTTTGTTTCAAATAATACTAAAAAAAAGAAGGTATCTATTAACTTGGGGTCAGAATTTAAAATAGCTTTACTTATTATAGTTGTTCTTCTTGTTTTTATTTTTTTACTTCCTGTTATTACATCGTTATTTAATGATTAATATTGGATAGATATATTATTAAATCAAAATTATCATCTGTTGCCATAATATTTTTATGGTTTGTATGACATTTTTCACAGTTATAAATTATTTTGTAACTGTTTTTATATTTTTCAATACCGATTGGTTTCATTAATCCTTTACAAGTATTTTGTCTATCACCTGGATTTATATCTAGATGTTTTGAATATAAACAATAAGGACAATGGTCTCTAGCGGTATATCCTAGTTTTTTTACTTCTTTACCACAATTTTCACAAATAAAATTTTCATCAATCATATTAAACTTTTTCATAATCTAATTGTACCATATATTTAAAGAAAAAAATACTCTTTTTTTGAGTATTTTAGTAATAATATGGTCTATATGGATATACTGGATATACAGGGTAATAATTTGGATATGGTCTTTGATAGAAGAATGGTGATATTAATCCTCCCGTAATTCCTCCTAGTAAGAATGGCCCTAGGAATCCTCCTCCAAAACGATTATTATTAAATCCCGGTCTAAAACCAGGTCTCTTATTATACATAAGATTACTCCTTTCATAATATTATATTTAAAAATGTTAATAATGTGATTTGACAACTATTTAATTTTATGCTAATATATTAGCCGTCTTCTGAGGGGGTGAAATATTATGAGTAAAGAAGAAATAGAAAGCCTTTATTCAAAAAAAGCATTAAAGACAGCAAAAAGAATTCTTGGTGAATTTGGTTATCGTGTTCAGGGAGATGGCTTTGATAATACTATTAAAATCCTAGACGCTAATAATAACTGTTTAGAAAAAGGACATAATGGTTTTACTAACTCTAATATTAGAATACATTTAAATGGTTCCCGTGGTGTAGGATATGGTGATAAAGGTATTTTAATTTTCATCGAAGATAATTCGGGTTTATGTTTTCGCTATGAAGAGCGCACTATACTAAGCAAAGATAGTATGGATCCTGATGAATTTTATGTTGCGTTTGAATCGGACAATGATGTTAAACCTATTAAAATTTCCTTTAAGGTTAATTATGCTAATCCTCGTCCTAGTTTATACAAAGGAGATATTGGTATTGTAATTTACATAGATGGTGCGATTTATGATTATTATGAGATTTATTGTCGTTATAATCGTATAGAATGTTATCGTCATGATGAAGGAGAGCCTATTATCGGAAAAAATGTAAATATGATTAAATCAATTTTTCTTGATATGATTGATAAAGAATATCCTGATAATGAAAAATTAAAATTCTTTATCTTAAACTTATTAAAAGAGTACGAAAAAGTATTTGATAGATTAAATGAGCATTTTAGAACATATAAAGAATATTATATAGCAAGTCTTGAAAGAGAAGCTGTTGATTGCGATAAAGAAATAGCTAAAATAGAAAAGAAAAAGGAAAAAATTTTAGCTAGAAAAGCAAAATTACTTACTTGTGGTAAATAAAAATAATAAATAAGTAAATAGTGATAATTGAGTCACTATTTTTTTGCTAATAAACAATGCGAAAATAATTAATAATGTGATTTGACAACTATTTATTTTTATGCTAATATATTTGTTCATAAACAAAGGGGGAATATTTTATGACTGATATTAATTATATACTGAAAGATGATTCTAAAAATGATTACCAATTAGTTAAGGAACTTAGTATCTTTATTAAGAATTGGAATAAAAAAAACCTACCCGTTAATAAGGAGTTCGTTATTGGCGCTTTAAATATTGTTCTGAGAAACAGTGAGGTTAATTGCGAAACAATACGTATTAGCAGTAGTGTTAAGTCATATGCATATTATAATCATGTTAAGCGAGAAATTGGTATTAATGTGTCAAAATTAATTAATGATGCAAAAAAAGTAAATGTTGGGTTATTTAATTTTGATGAAGACGATATTAAAATAATTGTATATTTTTCTTTTATTCACTCAATCATACATGAGATTACTCATGCAAGGCAAGAGTATTTAGTTGCAACGGAAAAAAATCCTATTTACGATTCTTGTTTTACCTTGCAGAGAGAAAAACCGGAAACTTATATTTCTAACTATAAGGAAATATTGATAGAAAGATATGCTGAATTACGTGGCTATAGTATTGCATTTCAAGTATTGTCGTATATATATCCTATTGAAATAATTAATATATTTCAATTTACATTATGTTTTGTGTTATTAAATGGATATAAAGTAAAAGAAAATGGTGAAATTATTTCCGCTATTGAAAGCTATAATAGTCTAGTTGATAGAGTAGAAAATAAAGTAAATATTGATAGCAATATCGATATGCCGTTATATAGTAGACTATATCTTGGACTTCCAATAAGCCAAGAAGAGTATGAAAAAGTTAAAGACTTACCATTTGCTTTCGCTAAAAGAAGTGCTCCAAAAGTTGAAGTAAAGAAACTAATAAATAAAATGTAGAATATTTTTTTATTTGTAAAAATCATTTAAAAAAATAAATGAACATTTTAGATTATATAAAGAATATTATATAGCAAGTCTTGAAAGAGAAGTTGTTGATTGCGATAAAGAAATAGTTAAAATAGAAAAGAAAAAAGAAAAAATTTTATCTAGAAAATCAAAATTACTTCCTTCGGGTAAATAAAAATAATAAATAAGTAAATAGTGATAATTGGGTCACTATTTTTTTTGTTTGCTAATAAACAATAATACAAAAACACTTTATTTATTTTAAAAAATCTTGTATAATGAAGAAGAGGGAGAATTTATATGCAAGAGATTTTATTTAAGAGTGATGACATACTAGTAATGAGTTTAATTAATTATTTTATCACTGAAGAGAATTATAATCCTATGATCATACATGGACTTAATGATGAAATATGGCTTGAAAATTTAGATTGTGATTATAAGATTATAAGAATTGTATCTCATCATATTCATAATAAAGAACAACTTGATTTTGATAAGTTTAAGCTTGGTAAAATTGTTAAACAAGTTAAAAAGAAGACTTTTTCTTTTAAGGTAAAGGTTCTTAGCATATATACTGATATAGAAAATGAAAACTTTTTAACTGATGATGATGTCTTTATTAGTAAGGAGGAAGATATTAGTAATTCTAAACTTACTAATGTATTTCCTAATATTGTTAATAAAACTAAGCATGATGAAAATGGTATTGAATATTTTATTAAGATGAGTAATAATATTAATGCTAAAAATGAAGCTAAAGGGAAAGAAGCAGAAAAGATATTTTCTTATAAAAAACCTATTATTACTTATGGAATAATGGCTTTATGTATAGTATTATTTATGGCTATGTACTTATTTGGAAAGGGTTCTAGTGATATATATACTTTGTTATCTTTTGGGGCTAATTTAGATTTATTAGTTAAAGATGGACAAATATATAGATTATTTACTTGTATCTTTTTACATATTGGAATATGGCATTTAATATGTAATATGTATTCTTTATATATGATTGGTAAAGAAATTGAGAGTTTATATGGTAAGATTAAGTACTTAATTATATTTTTTGGCAGTGGTATATGTGGAAGTCTTTTATCAATTACTTTTACTCATAATACTGTATCTGCTGGGGCGTCGGGAGCTATTTTTGGACTTCTTGGATCACTATTATACTTTGGTTATTATTATAGGGCATATCTTGGTAATTCAATTAAAAAGTCAATAATACCTGTTATTGCGGTTAATCTTTTTATTGGATTTATGAGTACAGGTATTGATAATGCTGCACATATTGGTGGCTTAGTAGGCGGAATTGTTTTGTCAATGATGGTAGGTGTTCCAGGTAAAAGTGGTAAAAGAGATAATATTAATGGTATGATTTTAACTTGTCTATATATATTGTTTATTTGTTATATGGCTTTTAGATAGGAGAATGTTATGGATTATTTGAAAGATATTGAGGATAATTTCTTTTATGGTATTGATTTTGATAATGGAACTATTAATTCGTTTAAAAGATTTGATAATGATAATAGAAAAATTATAAATGCTTATAATGTTTCTGAAAAACTTGATACTTTTGCTTTGATTAAGTGTTTATATATTGAGTTTTTTATATTGAAATGTAATTTTTCTAAGACTAAATCAGAAGAGGATAGAAATCTTTTATATAATGATTTTAGGAGTAGAGTTGGTATTTCTTTAGCGGTATTTACTAATGATTTGTTGAAGAAGATAGGGAGAAGTATTGATATAGATAGATCTTCTAAACTATTTGAAATTTTTGATTCAGTAGGTGATGCCCTTATTTACATTTATAAATTATGTATGGACGAGTTTAAAGAGTATACTTATGTGGATGAAAATAAATTGAAAATGGAAGCTATACATGGGTATTTGAAATTGGTTCAAAATCATTTTGAACGGCATAGTGATGAATTTAATAGATCAATGGAGCAATATAGAAAATTGTTTAATTTGATTAATCAATCTTCTTTTGATGAATTTCTAGATACATTTAGGAAAGCTTATTATGAATTGTTAAAAGATATAGAAAATATAAATATTAAAGGTAATGTTAAGTAGTATATGTAAATATACTACTTTTTTTAAGGAGAAGATATGGATAAGATATATATTAAAGATGAGAGATTATATAGTGGTATGGATAAGTATTTAAAACCGGAATATGTTTATATTCAGGTAGAGAATAATGATAGTTATAATATTGGTGATTATATATATAAAAATGATATAAATTTTTGTAGCCCAGTTTCTGGTTATGTTGTTGGTTATGATTATAAATTTATTAATAGTACTACTAAGAGTAGGGTTATAGTTATTGAAAATGATTACAAAGAAAAACATAAGATTAATAAGTATGTTTTTAATAAAGAAAAGTTGTTTGATACTTTAATTGCTAATAATTTATTAGATATTTATGATGAATATGATATTAAATATTTAATTATTAATGCTATTGATTTTGAGCCTTTTGTTTTTTCTAAGAGATTTTATATAGAGAAAGACACTTCGGAAATACTTATGATAATTGATAATATTATGGATAAGATGAACATTGATAAAGCAGTATTAGCAGTAGTTAATGATTCAAAATATGATAATTTATTTAATTATATTGGTACATACCCTAATATTAAAATAGTGAAGGTTAATAATTATTACCCTGTTAGTAATAATAAAACCTTATTAAAAGAATTATTTGGAATATCTTATCATAAATCTAGTCTAGAAAAAAAGATATGGATATTAGATTTATTATCTCTAATGGATGTTAATAGTATTATAAAGAATAATAGAATAAGTAATGAGAAGATTATTACAATAGGTGGTAAAGGAATAACAAATACTGTTATTGTGGTTAAAATTGGTACTTCTCTTAAAGAAATTATTAAATATTTAGGTGGATATCGAATGAACGATATATCTATTACAATAGGAGGACCTCTTTCGGGTAGACAAATTAGTAGTGATGATATTGTTATTACTAGGGATATAGCAGCTATTTTTATTACTAAAGAACAAACAGTTAAGGAAAAGGAGTGTATATCATGTGGTAAATGTAATAGTGTATGTCCTATTCATTTGGTTCCTGTGTTTATTATGAAAAATATTAATAATATAAGTAACTTAAAAAAACTTGGTACTGAAAAATGTACTGAGTGTGGTTTATGTTCTTATATTTGTCCTTCTTATATTAATTTGAAGGATTATATAATTAAAGCTAAGGAGATGATTGCTGATGAATAATATCCTTTTTAGAAGTGGTAATAATATAGAAAAAAGTAATTATAAAGTAATCTTTCTATTAATAATATTTCTTTTATTTAAGATATTTTATATAGGTATATATCCTTTTATTAATGGTAATGGTAGTTTAATAATTATTTTTAAACCTTTAATATTTTATTTTATTTATTATTTGATTCTTTATTTGTTTAATAGTAAACATGATAGTTATTATTTGCTGTCATCATTAATTATTGCTTTTATAGTACCAATTAATACTTCTATAAATGTATTTATAATATGCAGTGTTATTGGTAATATTATTAAATGTTTATTTAAGAATAAGATTAGTGATTTAACTTTTGATTTATTAATTATTTCTTTATATTCATATTATTGTGGTAATTTTGATATGATTACTTTTACGGGTGTATTTAAGTATATTTATTTGCTATTTATTGTTATTAGTTTAATATTTTTAACTATTAATAATTTAATTAAAACGAAAGTATTATTATTTCCTTTAATAAGTATTATTATATTTTATATCATGGATAATAGTTCTACGTGGGATATTACATTATTTTGTCTTTTATTTATTGTTTTAGATAGTAGATATAGTCCTATTACTTGGTATGGACAGTTAATTGGAGGAATTGTATTTAGCCTTTTATTCTTTATTCTTAAATATATATGTAAATTAGATTATTATTTATTTTTATCATTATTCTTATTTGAATTGATATCCATTATTATTAATTATCTCTGTGTTAAATTATATGGCAGTAAGGTATTTAAATTCTTATTTGGTGATTAGGTTTTAACATTTATTTGATATAAAAAATGATTTATGATAAAGAAACTTATTTTATATAAGTTTTTATTAAAATTATATATCATGAAAAAATAATTTTCTTTATTTATTTATAAGGAAAGTGCTTTTTTAAATGTGATAGATTTCACGAACATTCGTATCAAGTATATTGACTATTTTAGTAGAATTTGATATACTTTTTTGTAAGTATGAGAGGGTGATGGTTATGTACAAAGCATATAAATTTAGATTATATCCAAATGATAATCAAAGAGAACTTATTAATAAAACTTTTGGCTGTAGTAGACTTGTATATAATTACTATTTATCACGTAATAAAGAAGCTGGTTATAAAACTCCTTATACTAATATTAAAGATTATACAAATAATTTAAAATATGAAAAACCTTTCTTACAAGAAGTAGATTCTATTATAATTAGAAAGGCAATATTTCATTTAGATGATAATCTAAAGAGACACTTTAATAATAACTTTGGATATCCTAAATATAAAAGTAAATATGATAAGAATAGTTATATGACTAGTGCTATATATGGAAAATATAAAGGTAAAAATTATTGTAATATTGAAGTAGATTTAAATAAAAAAGTAATAAAACTACCTAAACTAAAAGAAGTAGAAATAAGAGGATATCGTAATTTAGATAAAATAAATGGCAGAATAATAAATGCTACTATTTCTAGAGAAAGAAATAATAAATACTATGTTAGTGTTATGGTAGAAGTACCAGACATAACTAAAAAAGAAGTAAGAGAGGTAGTAGGAATAGATCTTGGAATAAAGAAACTAATTACTTTATCAGATGGAAGTGTCTATGATAATAATAAATATATAGAAAAGTATGAAAAAAGAATAAAGAGATTACAAAGAGAGCTTTCTCGAAAAGAAAAAGGAAGTAATAATTACTATAAATGCAAAGAAAAACTAAATATATTATATATAAAACTATCTAATGCTAGAAAATACTATCTACATAAAATAACTAAAGAAATAACTGATAACTATGATGTTATAGCCTCTGAAGGATTAAATACTAAAAGTATGATAATGAAGAAAGAACTATCTAAAGA
>AUXO018546368.1_pt1 | contig 11771 bp, 12 predicted proteins | sample 768731 | NCBI WGS metagenome assembly AUXO01 (sample SAMN02715735, study PRJNA202380) | gut metagenome | biome: sheep rumen | host: Ovis aries | place: New Zealand: Palmerston North | reverse complement strand
TAAAGGTAAGGCATTTTGCATAATTTCGCCACGATTAGAAATGATATCGATTGCTTCATCTAAAGTCCAAGTATCAGCAAATGCAAGTGCACTATATTCACCAAGTGATAAGCCTAATACATATTCAGGCTTAACACCCTTTGCCTCTACTGCCTTAGCTATAGCATAGCTTGTAAGAAGCATACATTTTTGAGCATATGCAGTTTGATTTAATAATTCATTTTCATTAAAGCATAAATCTCTAATTGTAGGATATTGATCATAAATAACCTTAACAAGTGGAATAGAATCGTATAAATCTCTACCCATTCCTATATGCTGGCTACCTTGACCAGCAAACATAAATGCAATTTTCATATTAAGCACCTATTTTTCTATATTTATTATAACGATTAGCTAAAAGTTCATCTTTATCCTTAGCTAATAATTCTTTAAGTTTATTGATTAAATTAGTTTTTATTTTGTTAACATAATCATCACTTAAATATTTAACACCACCAAGTGGTTCAGGAATAATTTCATCAACAATACCATATTCACGTAAATCATTTGCAGTCATCTTCATATAATCTGAAGCTTCTTTTGCAGTAATTTTATCGTGGAATAAAATTGATGAGAATCCTTCTGGTGATAAAACTGAATAAACAGCATTTTCAAACATATAAATATAATCTGAAACAGTTAAAGCTAAAGCTCCACCACTTCCACCTTCAGATAATACTATAGCAATTACAGGAACATTTAAATTAGAAAATTCTAATAAGTTTTCAGCAATAGCTCTTGCTTGACCACGCTCTTCAGCTCCCTTACCAGGATAAGCACCTGAAGTATCAACAATTGTAATAATTGGTCTATTAAATTTTTCAGCTTCTTTAGCTAATCTAAGTGATTTTCTAAAGCCTTCAGGTGAAGTCATACCAAAATTTCTTTTCATACTTTCTTGTAAATTGCTTCCCTTAGCTTGAGCAATAATTGTAACAGGTAAATCACCTAGGTGACCTACACCTGCATAAATTGAAGCATCATCACCATAATATTGATCTCCATGAAGCTCAAATAAATCAGGAACAAGCTTATCAACTAAAGCCTTAGCTTTAATTCTATGCTCGTTTCTTGCAATACATACCTTATCCCAAGGAGTAAGGTTTGAATATGTTTCTTTTTTTAGTTTATCTAATTTAGCTTTTACTTCTTTAAATCTATTATCATCAGGGCTTAGATTTAAAAGTTCATTTTCTAAATTCTTAATCTTGTTTTCGTTTTCTTCTAAAACCATATTATTTATAATTATGAAGGTCAAGTAAGAAACTTAATGTAGCCTTCAAATCCTTTCTAGCAACTATTGAATCAATGTAGCCCTTTTCAAGTAAGAATTCTGCCCTTTGGAATTCCTTTGGTAAAGTTTCTTTAATTGTTCTTTCGATAACTCTTTTACCAGCAAAGCCAATTAAAGCATTTGGTTCAGCAATTGTTATATCAGCAAGTGATGCGAAAGACGCAGATACACCACCAGTTGTTGGATCAGTTAATACTGCAATATATAATCCTTTTTCTTTATATTTAGCTAAAGCAGCTGATGTTTTAGCCATTTGGAATAAAGAAATGATTCCTTCTTGCATTCTTGCACCACCAGATGTTGTAAAAATGATTAAAGGAAGATTTTCTTTATCAGCAAGTTCAATTAATCTTGTGATTTTTTCACCACAAACACTTCCCATTGAACCCATCATAAAGAATGAATCCATAATGGCAATGCATACGCTAATGCCGTTAATTTTACCTTTAGCACATAATACTGATTCATCTTCAGAAGTAAGTTCCTTAGCTGCCTTAATTTTTTTAGAATATTCAGGAAAATCTAAATATTTTTGTTCTAAATGACCAAATAATTCTTCATAACCTAAATCTAAAATAGTATTAATACGTTCTTTAGCAGTTAATCTACCATGATAATTACAATAAGGACAAACCTTATTTGATAATGTAAAATCATCCTTTAAAATGAATTTAGCACAGCTAGGACATTTTACTATAGAATCTTCTGGAATTTGACGAGGCTCAGTTGCAGATTCTTTTTTTCTTAGATTAAGTTTTTCTAGCGCATTATCAAATGCTTCTATTTCTTTTCTTCTTTTATCGAACAAGTCCTGCATTAGCTTCAATCTCCTTTAAAAAGCCTTCAATAAAGCTTGTATCATAATATCCTAAAATAAATGTTGGATGGTGAAGTAAAGCATAATGGAATTCAGTAGTAGTTGGAACACCATCAATGATTAATTCTGATAAAGCTTCTCTCATTTTTCTAATACATTCAAGTCTTGTTTTAGCAAAAACAATAAGCTTTAAAATGTTTGAATCATAATATGGTGGAATTTCATAGCCTGGATAAACAGCACTATCAATTCTAACACCCTTACCACCTGGATAATTAATAAATCTAATTTTACCAGGGCATGGTCTAAAGCCATTATTTATATCCTCTGCATTAATTCTACATTCCATAGCATAGCCTAAAAGCTTAATATCTTCTTGCTTATATGCAAGTGGTAAGCCGTAAGCTATTTTAATCATATTTTTAACAATATCAATATTTGTTATAGATTCAGTAACACAATGCTCAACTTGAATACGTGTATTCATTTCGATGAAATAATAATTTTCAGCATTATCAACTAAAAATTCAATTGTACCAACTGAGTCATATTGAACATATTTACAAGCCTTTATAGCTGATTCATATAGTTTAGCTCTTAATTTATCAGAAATACTTTGACAAGGTGCTTCTTCAAGCATTTTTTGATTTCTTCTTTGAATTGAGCAGTTTCTTTCAAATAAATGGATAGCATTACCATGCTTATCACATAAAACTTGAACTTCTATATGTTTTGGACTCTTAACAAATTTTTCAATATATAATTCATCATTAGCGAAGAATTTTTTAGCTTCTTCTTTTGCTTCATTATATAAATCTTCAAAATCACTTTCTCTTTCAACTAAACGGATACCTTTTCCACCGCCACCGGCAGAAGCTTTAATTAAAACAGGGTAACCAATTTGAGCTGAAATTTTCTTTCCTTCTTCTAATGTAACTGGAGCATATGATCCTGGAACAATAGGAACTCCAGCTTCCTTCATCATAGCGATAGCTTCACTTTTATTACCCATTTTTTCCATAACAACTGGATTAGGTCCAATAAATGTTAAGCCACATGTTTCAACCATCTTAGCAAATAGTGGATTTTCTGATAAAAATCCAAAGCCAGGATGAATTGCATCACAGCCTGTTAAGCAAGCTGCTGTAATAATATTTTCTATATTTAAATAAGAATCAATACTGTTAGCTTCACCAATACAAATAGCTTCATCAGCAATTTGTTTATGCAAAGCTTTTTCATCAGCCTTAGAATAAACAGCTACTGTTTGAATACCCATTTCCTTGCAGGCTCTAATGATTCTTACTGCGATTTCTCCTCTATTAGCAATCAATATTTTTTTAAACATATTAATCACCGATTACAAAAAGCTCTTTACCATATTCAACCATTTCGCCATCTGATGCATAAATCTTTTTAATAGTTCCATCACATGGAGCAGTTATTTCATTCATAACCTTCATAGCTTCAATTATACAAAGCTTTTCGCCCTTCTTAACCTTATCTCCAGTCTTAACAAAAGGATTAGCATCCTTATATGGAGCTTCGTGATAAGTACCTACTAATGGTGATTTAACAACAGTTCCATCAATAGCAATAGGTGCATCTTCTATAGCATTTGCTTCAACCTTATCACTTGAAATAGTAGTAGCCTCTTGGCTATTATTACCTATAATAATATCATTTTTATTTTTAGATAATTTTATCTTTGTTCCATTTTCATCTAATTCTAAGATGGTAATCTTAGAAGCTTCAAATAGCTTTATAAGCTTTTCAAGTTCTTTTAAATCCATCTAAATCACCTACTTTTTTACTTTTGATTCTACTAATTTGACAACATCAGAAACAACCTTTAATTTAAGCATTTCTTCTGTTTCAATTTTAATATTATAATGCTCCTCTAATTCTAAAATTAGTTCTACAGCATAAATACTATCAATACCTAAGCTTTGTAAATTTGCATCAGGTAAAACCTCATGCTCATCTACAGAGGCAAGCTCAACTAATAGTTCCTTTATTTCTTCAAACATAACATCACCAACTAACTATTTTTTTCGTTTGTCCAAAAATTATTTAAAAATATTTGGTACGCACCTTCACTAAATGGAGGCTTTTTTAAATTTTCTTTAGTTTCTTCTGATAAAAAACCATTTCTCACAAATTCTTTACCAGCTTCTTTAAACTTATCTAAAAATCTATTGATTTTGTTTTCATTTTTTAATTCTATTAATGTTTTTAATTGTGACACAAAAATTGGTGTATAACCATCCTTACCACAAATAAAATCATATTGAGCCCTTAAAGAGTCATAAACCATATCTGTTTGAGTATATGCACAGCTAGATATTAAAACAAATTTATGATCTTTATTTTCATATCTTAAGCCATGTAAACTAGAACCATCCATTGGAGGCTTATGTCCTCTATAAGTATTCATCATTGAAAGCATTCTATCTGTAAACACCTTTACAGTACCAGGCATTCCAAAGAAATATAGTGGAAATGATTCAATAAAAATATCAGCGTTCAATATTTTTTCTTTAAAAGAAACAATATCATCATTTCTAATGATACATTCTCCTTCAGTTCTTGCCCAGCATGATAAGCATCCAATACATGGCTTAACATTTAAGCTATTTATATTAACATATTCAACACTCGCATTTGTAACTTCTTTTATTCCATCAACAAAAGCTTTTGTAACATACATTGTAGAGCTATTATCACCCTTTGGGCTGCCATTTAAGACTAATACCTTTAATGGTTTATTTTGTTCCACTTATATCACCTTTTATCTTTTATAAATAGAGTCCTTTTGAATTTTAGTAAACATTAATGAGCCTTTAGAGAATACATTACCATCTACTAATACTTTACAATCAAAGTTTGCAGAATCTCCAATAACCTTTGTCTTTGTAACATAAATATGTAATACATCTCCAGGAATAGCTGGACGTAAGAATTTAAATCCATCTACCTTTAATAATACATAAATTGAATTAGGATCAGTTCCATCTGATTCAAATACGATTGAGCATAATTGAGCACAAGCTTCAATAATTAATACTCCTGGCATAATTGGAGAATCAGGGAAATGTCCTTGGAAATATGGCTCATTGATACAAACATTTTTTGTACCATGAGCGCCATTTTCATCTAATTCTAATACACGTTCAATCATTTGAAATGGTGCACGTTGTTTTATTCTTTTTGATACTTCATCAATTAACATCATAGTGAAATGCCTCCGTCAACTGTTATAACCTGACCAGTAATATAAGAAGCTGCATCACTAGCAAGCATATCAACAACATTAGCAACATCTTCTACAGTACCAAGTTTATGCATAGGTATAACATCTAAATATTCTTTTTTCTTATCTTCGCTTAATGCATCAAGCATTTCTGTCTCGATAAAACCAGGTGCAACAGCATTAACTCTAATACCATAACCTGCTAATTCTTTTGCAAGTGTACGAGTCATTTGGTTTACAGCACCTTTTGTAGCACCATAAACTGATTGACCAGGAAGTGAGAAATGTCCACTTACTGATGACATATTAATAATTACACCACTTTTTTGTTTAAACATTTTTAAAGCACATGCTTGAGCGCAATAAAAATATCCTTTTACATTTAAATTAAAGCATTCATCAAGATTCTTTTCACTCATCATAAGTAAGAATTCATCTCTAACAACACCAGCATTGTTAACTAAAACATCAATTCTACCATATGTTTTAAATACTTCTTTTACCATAGCTTTAACTTCAGTATTATTAGAACAGTCAGCTTTATAAATCATACCTTCGCCACCGAATGACTTAATGATTTCTAAAACCTCGTTTGCCTTTGCTTCATTTGAAGCATAATTTATACAAACAGCATAACCGCTTTTAGCAAGCTTAATAGCACAAGCTCTACCAATTCCTCTTGATGAGCCAGTAACGATAGCAACCTTCATAATTGCCTCCTTATTTTGAAATAATAATAGCTGTATAAGTACCACCAGCACCGTATGCTGTTACTAATACGTTTTTAACATCCTTAAAGTCTGTCTTAACAGGCTTAACATTATCACCAACTAAATATGCATTAGTTTGTTTTAAATCACCACTTAATAATAAAGCAGCATGAGCTAAAGCAAGTGATGCAGCAGCACTTCTTGCTTCACCAACATAATCCTTAACTTCAACAAGCTTAATATTAGCTAACTTAGAACCAAATACTTCTTTATATGAAGCAAGTTCGATATCATCAACTGTCTTAATACCATTTGCGAAACCTGAAATAGCATCAATATCATTAATAGTTAAATTAGCATCAGCTAAAGCATTATTAATAGCCTTAGTTAAAGCTTCACCAGAACCCTTTAATGTTCCGAACTTAACACCCTTAAATGCCATACCATATCCTAATACCTTAGCATATACTTTAGCATTTCTATTTGCTGCAACTTTTTCATCTTCTAATAATAATGAAACAGATCCATCAGATAAAACAAATTTATCATTATTGCTAAATGCTTTAACTGGAGCATCAGCAACTAAATCAAGCTTTCTATATAATTCATCAATAACATCGATATTTTCATCTGTACCAGTAGCTAATACATATGAATTCTTACCTTGTCTAATGATATTAGTAGCATAAGCTACAGATTGTAATCCTGATTGAGCACCATTTGTTACAGTTACGTTATAACCTTTTACACCTGAACAAATAGATAAATATCCACCAGCAGCGTTATAAACTGTATTAGGGAATCTTAATGCTGAACCATTAGCATTACCTTTTTCAACAATATTTTCATTGAAGCTACAGCAAGTACCTAAAGCACCTTCACTTGAGCCTTCAACAATACCAATTGATGTAGCATTTGTATCATCTATAACTAAGTTACCATCCTTTAATGCTTGCATACCAGATACAGCTTGGATTTTACTTAAATTATCTAACTTTCTATAGAATGAATTCTTTAATCCAACATAATCATAATCTTCTTGAGTTAAATCAGAATGAATTGAAGATGTAGCTGGCTTAAAATCATTATTGATTGCATCAATATAGCTATTAACTGTGTTGCCAGCTGGTGAAATAAGACCAATACCAGTTAAAACAACACCAGTTGGTTTAGGTAATTTGAAATCTCCTTGATTCTTAGAAAAAATAATAGATGCATTATTTCCACCAAATGCAAATGAGTTAGACATTACTGTATGTAATTCTTTTTTCTTTGCCTTATTTGGAACAAAATCAATCTTACCAGCCTTTAAAGCTAGCTTATCAAAATCTTCACCTTTATATCCTAATGTTGCAGGAATTGTATTTGTTGTTAAAGCCTTGATTGCAAATACAGCTTCAATAGCACCTGCAGCACCTAAGCAGTGACCAACCATAGCCTTAGTTGAAGAAACTGATAAATTATCATTTTCGTTATCAAAAATAGTATGAAGTGATAAGAATTCAGCTTCATCATTTTTAGCTGTACCAGTACCATGAGCATTGATATATCCTACTTCATCTTTTTTGATACCAGATGTATTAATAGCCCAATTGATTGCGTTCATTTGGCCTTCTCCATCTGGACGTGGTGCAGTAATATGATGAGCATCAGATGAAATACCTGATCCTAAAACTTCACAATAAATTCTAGCCTTACGAGCCATTGCATGTTCATATGATTCAACGATTACACAACCAGAGCCTTCACCTAAAGTGATACCTGTGCAATGGTTGAATGGTGAACAAGGATTTGAATCTAAAGCATGTAATGCTAAGAATCCTGAATAAGGAACAGATGCGAAAGCATCAGCACCACCAGCGATAACTATATCTGCCTTACCTGCTCTAATTAAATCACATGCATATGAAATAGAAATTGTACCAGCAGCACATGCGTTAGCAACATTTGTTACAACGCCAGATGCCTTAACATATGCAGCAACTTGTGATGCAATAGCTGAAATAGGCATTTTGCTTACATCACTTGCATCCTTGTTATTTCTATAATAATGTTCAATACTTACAGCGCCACCAACGCAGCTACCCATAATTACTGAAACTCTATCATCATTATTGAAGATAGAAAGCTTTGCATCATCTAAAGCTTCTAAAGTTGCCTTTAAGCAAAGCTTTGAAACTCTATCCATATCTTCTGTATTAGCGATATCTAAAGAATCACAATTTACTTCTGCAGCTAAATTAGCATAACAATCCTTAGTATCTACAGTATGAGTTTCTTTAATGCCAGATACGCTATTAATAGCGTTATTCCAGCATTCATCTACACTATTTCCAATTGCGCTGATTAAACCTAAGCCAGTAACCACGCAACGATTTTTATCTAAAGTCATTATTTTTCCTCCTAAAAACGCAAAAAAGCACTAATCGGCAAAAAAATGCCGACTAGTGAATTTTTCAAACTACTTATTTTCAACAATATACTTTGTTAAAGTATCGATGCTTTGGAAGTTTTCCTTAGCAACACCAGTCATAGAAACACCAAAAGTTTCATCGATGAAAGAAATCATTTCAATTGAATCAATTGAGTCAAGACCGATACCTTCTCCAAATAAAGGTGTGTCAAATTCTAATTCTGAAGCTTCTACTCCTAAATCTGAACAAATGAAATCCTTTAATTGTTGTTTAATTTCTAATTCTGTCATAATTATATCTCCTTAATTTTTTGAAAAATCATAACTATTTTATTATGATTTATGATTATAATCAACCTTTTTATGAATTAGTTGACCTCCTATATTTATATATAAATATAAACTACTCTATAATTTTATACGTTTATTATAAAAATGTCAAGAACACTTTACAAAGCCGAAAAAAGCACATTAAAACCTTATTTTATAGATATAATTTATTTAATAAAAAACTCCTATCGTATAGTAGCGATAGGGGGTTTTTATAACTTACTTTTTTAAAGTGCCTTTTTCTTTTTTCATTTTATATAATTCACCATCAGCTTTTGATATTAAATCTCTTAATGTTCTAACCTCATTTGACCTTTTTGAAATACCATAGCTAATTCCAATTTTATATTCTTTATTAGATATATTATTAGCCTCATCAAGATTATTATTAATAATTTCAATTATTTTATTAATTTCATCATCATTATTAGTTGAAATTAAAATAACAAATTCATCTCCACCATATCTTGATAATATTGCTTTACTCTTTTGAGTTGTTATTGCATCTTTAAAACAATTAGTTGCAGTAATTAAAGCATTATCTCCTTCTATATGACCATATGTATCATTAATGATTTTAAATTTATCTAAATCTAGCATGATTAAATAAATATCATCTTCACTTGAAGAATCAATTAATCTTTTAGCTTTTCTATAAAATTGTGTTCTATTTAAAATACCTGTAAGTGAATCATCTGAAATAACATCATTCATACTACTTAAATACATTATTAATATTGATAATGTTAATCCTGAACAAGCTATTGGAAGTCTCCAAACAAAATATTGAATTATACCACAAATTGCTGGAACAATTGGATATGTAGCAAGTATTCTAAATTTTCTTTTTTCTCTATAATCATTAACCTTTATAGAATAACTAATTGCTCTATAAGCTGAAAAAACAACATAGAAATAAATCAAAAAATATAAAATAAAGAATACTGGACCTCTAGTATATTCAAAAGTATCAGAAATCTTAAAGAAAATACCAGTTGGAATATTAATAATTAACATTATTATTGCTATAACATATATAATTGATGAATACCACCAAGTTCTAGAATTAATAAAGTTTGAGTTTTGTAATGATTCAAAGAATAAAAACCATAAAAAACCATTTAAAGCTGAGGATGCAAAATAAATAGTTTTTAAAGTATAGCTTAAGGCTAAATTCTGCCAAATAAAAGCTTGATCCATCATATACCATAAGGTATCAGATAAGAAAAACACAATTAAATTAGCAATTCCAATCTTAAAAAACCTTTGAGATCTTATATTACCAATGCCTATTTTAGAGTGAACCCCTAAAACCAAAACAAAAGCGACACAAAAAACATTAATAACAATATATAAAGTCATATAACTAGCCATATCAACCACTAATTATCACCTCATTTAATAATGTCTTTTTATAATTCAATTATAACATTTTTTTATAAATATTTAAACCTCTAAACTAACTACATCTTCATTAGGACATTTTTTTAAGAACAAAATTATAAATGGAATACTAATTAGTCCTGCAAACATATTAGATATAGGCATAGATATTTGAATACCTAATATACCAATTGTTGGCTCTAAAATATATATTAAGGGTATAAACACAAGTCCACTTCTAAATAAAGCTAGCATAGATGCTATAAAGCTTTTTCTAATGCTTTGATATAACATATTACATGTTGTACATATAGGAACAAACATAATACCTATAGAAGCATATCTTAAGGCAGTTCCGCCATATTCAATAACCGCATCTTCTTTTTGAAATAAGCTTACTAAAAAATGAGGAACAATAACACCAGCTAAAGAAATAATAAACACAACTGAAAAAGAAAGAATTAATGTAAAAATAAAACCTCTTTTTACTCTATTAAATTTCTTTGCTGAATAATTAAAGGCAACAAAAGGCTGGAAGCCTTGACCAATACCAATTCCTATACATAATACAAAATTAATATATCTAGATACTATACCCATCGCAGCTTGTAATGCATCACCTGATGCTTTACATATAACATTTAATACACCATTTGAAATAGCTGTTAAGCCTTGTCTTATTAAGCTTGGAAATCCTCTTCTAATTATATTTGTAATAATATCTTTATTAAATGAGAAAAATCTTATACTAAGCTTTGTTTCAGAATGATAAAAGAATAAAATCATTAAAATAATAAAACTTATTATTTGAGATATACCTGTAGACATACCGGCTCCAAAAACACCCATATGCATAACATTAATAAAAATATAATCACCTAAGATATTTAAAAGTCCACCAGATACCAAACCAAACATCGCATAAAATGCTTTACCTTCATATCTTAATGCATTATTTAATATTAATGAACATACCATAAATGGAGCACTAATCATTATCCACATTCCATAATCCATAGCGAATGGAACAGATTCTTCTGTTGATCCTAAAAACTTAACAAAGCCTTCTAAAAAAATAAGACCAAATATAAGTAATCCTCCACCTAAGAATATACCTAAAAAATAGGATGTGGAAATATATTTAGAAGCCATTTGTTTATTATTGTTAGCTAAATGCTTAGAAATATATGTACCAGCACCATGTCCAAGCATGAAGGCAATTGCTTGAATTATACACTGTAATGTAAATAAAACACTTGTTGCTGCCTGAGGTCCTTCTCCTAAGGTACCAACAAAATATGTATCAGCTAAATTATATATATTTGTTATAAGCATAGATATAGTAGTTGGAATACCTAATAAAACTATAAGCTTATATACATTTGTCTTACACATTCTATCATAATCAGTCATAAAAATACCTCGTTATAATTATATAACTTATTTAAAATAAAAAAATGCTAACATTAAAAAAATCTCCTGTTATATGAACAAGAGATTTATAATCTATATTAAATTGTTTCTATTAA
>AUXO011574335.1_pt1 | contig 11771 bp, 7 predicted proteins | sample 768731 | NCBI WGS metagenome assembly AUXO01 (sample SAMN02715735, study PRJNA202380) | gut metagenome | biome: sheep rumen | host: Ovis aries | place: New Zealand: Palmerston North | reverse complement strand
GTTTATAATACACTTTCAAGTCATGAAAAAAAATTTGTCCTATGGAAAAACTCACGAAAACATTACAAAACTTATTTTGATGCCGATATGTTCTTTGTCACTTTATCCTACAAGGACATAACTCCGGATAAACTGTTTATAAAAACTATGGAAATGCAGATTAAAAAACCTTTAATCTATTTGCAGCATGGAACCATTGGAATGAAAGAGGTTTTTTATAACGGAAATGACTATTGGAATAATATTTTCAGATTTTTCATATATACCGATGATGAGTTTGACTACATGACAACCCGTAATAAGTTCCGGGATTATCAGCTGTACAATGCTAAATTTCATCCAAGATATGGTGAACTGTTAAGAAAAGATGAAAGATACCAGAATAAAAATCAAATTTTATGGTTTATTACATGGAGAGAATATTTCGGAAGAAATGCTCAAACAGAAATGTTCATAAATCATGTTAAAAATGTTGTTGAATCAGAGGAGTTCAAAAAATATTTGACTGATAACAAGTTAATCCTGAAAATATGTGTTCATCAGTTCTTTGATCAAAATACATTTAAAGACATCTACAAATTCTCTAAAAAAGGACTAATTGAAATTGTCAATCCATCAAATATTGATGTAATGGATGAATTAAACAAAAGTAAATTATTAATAACTGATTATTCTTCCGTAGCATATGATTTCAGTTTCTTAAATCGTCCGGTAATTTTATTCCAACCGGATATTGATGTTTATATTCAGGAAAGAGGATTTTACTGTAAACTTGAGGATTTAGAAAAATTCAATATCAAATCTTCAAAAAAGTTAATAGACACAATTGTTCATGAGAAGTTCAGTGTCAATCCGTTTTTTAAAGATGCATTGCCTCAAAATATTGATTATGAAGCAATCAAGCAGGACAAGCATATTGATAATATTTACAATCATTTTAAGGCTATTCAGGAAAATAAAATTACATTTTTACTTTTCAATGCATATGATTACACTAATTTCATGAATTATACTTTTAAGTTAGCTGAAGTCCTGCTGAAAAGCGGATATCTTGTTGATTTTATTTCATTAATTAAAAAAAGGAATTTATTTAGTTTCCCGCCATTCGGATTATCGATTAACAGCATAAATATAGAAAATGATCCTTCATTAAGAAATAAAATGCATAAAAGACAACATAAATCTCCTAAGAATTTAAGTTATCTCCAATTTGATTCTAAAAAAGAATTATTGCATCCATACACAGGATATTATTTAACAGAATTGATGAAAACCGTTAAAACTAAAACATTAGTTTCAGCATCAGAATCTCTTCACTTATTTGTTGATGATGTCACATCTCCACATGTTGAAAACAGGATATTTTTAAATAATCCGTATGATGTAAATGATGAATTGCTTTCAAAATTGAAAAATATTAGTTTCAGCAATGATATTTTCACATCTCGCAAAAATCAGGAATTATATGAGTCTAAATTAAATAAAAAATTCCCAAATTCATTAATATTGCCTAGAAATATCTTATTAACCAATCATATTGCTGAAGAAATAGATTTAAATGATGAGCTGTTGGATGATGATTTAAATCTAATTGAAGTTCCAATTGAGGTTCGACGGGAAGACCGAAAATTGGGTGCAAGGTATATCTTATTGGAAAATTCCATAATTCAAAAAAAGGAAAAATATAGGGGCATTTCTATCGTTGATTTTGACGAGTGTGGTGATGATGATTTAAAAAACATTATTGATTTTGCAATATACTTAAGAGAAAATAATATTAATAATGTTTCAATTGATGTTTATGGAACAGGATTTAAAGCAGACATGTTTTTAGATTTAATAGAATCTAATGATTTATTTAGCTATATTTATTATAGAGGATTAAATAAATACATAGTCATTGAAATTCGTGAACATGACTTTTTAGTTGATTTTGCTAAAAATCCTGTCAATAATTTAAATTATTTATTGGGACTGCTGAATTATAAGAAAGTCTTCTGTTTTAAAAATGATGAATCATCTGAAGTTTTTAAAGACATTCCAAATTCATTTTTCGATTCATGGAAAGATTTATGCTTAAAAATAGATAATCTTTCTGAAATTTCACTAAAAGAGTTGAAAGATTATTATGCATTGGGATTAGGTAGAATTCCTAAGGATATATATGTTGATTTTCCGGAATAATTTAAAAAATTAATTAAAATATTCTGATTGTTAGAGTTATATATGAGTTTTAATAAATATACATATAGGTTTTAAATAATTACATGGTAATAGAGTTTTAACATGTCGACAGTAAATAAAAATACAAAAAAGAAAAGGATAATATATTTGGATACTTTAAGAGCGTTAGCAATAATTTCAGTTATTTCATTTCATGTCTTCTGTAGGGTTGCATGGGTTGTTTATCCAGATTATTCAACAATACCTTCATTAAATTGGTTTATAGTTGATATCATAGGACCTTGTTCCAGATATGGTGTTGATTTATTCTTAATGTTATCCGGTGCATTATCTTTAGGCAGGCAATGGGATATCAAATCGTTTTTATCAAAAAGAATCCCTAGAATTGTAATGCCTTTTGTATTCTGGTGTGTAATTTTATCTTTAGTTTTGCTGTTGATAATATATTTATATCCTAATTTCTTGCCCCTTACGGAGCAATTTAATTTAAAAATAGCATTTTTTAAATCATTTTACATATTGGATATCTTTGATTTTATTGGAAATGCAATGTTTGCACAATCTAAATGGTTTACTCCAAACTGGTTCTTTTGGATGATTTTAGGAACATACCTGATAATGCCGATATTTAACAAATGGCTTTACAGTGCTGATTTAAAGGAAGCAGAATATTTCCTTGCAATTTGGTTAATTACTTGTGTTTTTGACTTCACATTATTCGAAACTTTCCCAATTAAAATCAGTTACTTCAGTGGTCCGATTGGAATGGTTGTTTTAGGATATTACTTAAGACACACAAAAAGAAAAATTTTCAATGATCTTAAATGGTCAATTATAATATTGTTAATCGGATTAATTTCCACAATATCTGTTTCATACTTATGGTCAAGTAATTCTACAGTGTTTGCCTTCCACAGATATTCTATTTTCATGGCAATAATGTCTGTTGGAATATTTACTTTATTTAAAAACATTGATAAATTAAATCTAAAAGTATTCAATAGTCCTGATAGTATTTTCAGAAAAATAACATTTTCCATTGCTAAATACAGTTACGGAATTTATTTAATTCATATGGTATTCCTGAACTTAATAGTTATGTTTGTGCTTCCATACGTACATTTCAAAGTTTTAGTTGTTACAGTATTGTTGGGAGCATTAATAATTCCATGGTTCATATTGGCCATATTGAATAGGGTTCCATATGTTAATCAGGTAATCGGGGCAAAATAAAAAATTATAAAACATTTATATTGTAATAAACTGTAATATTTATATGATAGATAAAAAATGGTTTGAATATTATGTCGACTACTGTAAAAAAGAAATCTAAAAGAATATTTTATTTTGATGCTTTAAGAGCTTTGGCTATTCTTTCTGTAATAATATTTCACACTTCATTAAGGACAAAAGGAATAGTTGTTGGTGATTATGCTACAATACCTTCACTAAATTGGTTTATAGGTGACTTTTTAACAGCCTGTATGATGATAGGTGTGGATGTATTTTTAATGCTGTCCGGAGCTCTGTCTTTAGGTAGAGATTGGGAAATTCGACCATTTTTACAAAAGAGACTTGTAAGGATTTGTCTGCCGTTCTTGTTTTGGGGATTCGTATTGTGTATGGTGATGTTCGCTATTCAATTCTTCTTCCCTAATGTGCTTCATGTTATTCCAACTCTTAACTTGCATGATGGAATTTCATTTTTAATTGGAGCATATAATGCATCTTCATTTGGATTTGGACCATATTGGTTCTTCTGGATGATTTTAGGAACATACCTGATAATGCCTGTATTTAACAAATGGCTTTACCATGCTGATTTGAAGGAAGCTGAATATTTCCTTGTAATCTGGTTGATAACATGTATATTTGATTTCACACTGCTCCAGGAGTTCCCAATAAAAATAAGTTACTTTAGCGGACCTATTGGAATGGTTGTTTTAGGATACTACTTAAGACACACTAAAAGAAAAGTATTCAATAACTTATATGTTGCAATATTGTTAATTATCATTGGTGTTTCATGCTTGATGATTAGATCATATCTATGGTCTTCACCGGATGTAATGTATAGATTCAGCAGATATTCAATCTACATGGCAATTGAAGTTACCGGAGTATTTTTATTATTCAAAAATATAGATGCAAGGGGTATTAAGAATAAATTTTTATCCAATAAAAATGGAGTATTTAAGAAATCAGTATTTTCCCTTGCAAAATACAGTTATGGATTTTATTTGCTTCACCAGCCAATAATGGATATAACAATCAAATTCTTGAAGTATTTCGGTATGTATCATGGATATAAATTTTTAGTAGTTTTCTTGTTTTTATCCACTCTGGCATTTTCATGGATTATAATGGCTGCGTTGGATAGGGTTCCATATATTAATCAGTTAATCGGTTCTAAATAATGGAGGCATCATAAAATGAATATTACTGTAATTGGGACTGGATACGTTGGTCTTGTAACTGGCGCATGCTTTTCAAAAATGGGTAATAAGGTATATTGTGTAGATATTGATGAAAATAAAATTGAAAACTTAAAAAATAACATAATGCCTATTTTTGAACCTCAATTAGAAGATATTGTAAAGACTTCCCAAAAAAGAGGAGATTTAATCTTCACAACTGATATTGGTGAGGCTTTGGATAATACCAATATCATTTTTATTGCTGTTGGAACTCCAATGGCCGATGATGGGTCTGCCAATTTGGATTATATATTTTCAGCTGCAAGAGACATTGCTGAAAATATTTCTCATGAATCAATTGTTGTTATCAAATCAACAGTACCTGTCGGCACCGCATTTAAAGTTAAAGAGGAAATTGAAAAAAATTGTGATGTAAAAATTGACATAGCGTCTAACCCTGAATTTTTAAAGGAGGGCAATGCGGTTAATGATTGTTTACGTCCGGACAGGGTTGTCATTGGTGCTGAAAGTGATGATGTTTTTGAAATATTGAAGGAATTATACTCTTCATTCGTATCTAATCATGATAGATTTATTTGTATGGATATTAAATCTTCAGAAATGACAAAATATGTTGCTAATGCAATGCTTGCAACTAAAATATCTTTTATGAATGAGATAGCTAATATTTGTGAGGTTACCGGTGCGGATGTAAAAAATGTCCGTCTTGGAATCGGTTCGGATAAACGTATCGGTTATGATTTTATTTATGCCGGATGCGGTTATGGTGGAAGCTGTTTTCCAAAAGATGTTCAGGCACTGATAAATACTTCACGTGTTAACGGTTATGAACCAAAGATATTGTCAACTATAGAAGAGGTTAATAATAATCAAAAGATGGTTCTTGTAAATAAGGTAGTTGACAGATTTGGCAGTGATTTATCAGGCCTTACTTTTAGTATTTGGGGTCTTTCATTCAAACCTTATACAAATGATGTAAGGGAAGCTACATCACTAACTGTAATTTCATCACTTATTGATAAAGGCGCAAAAATAAAAGCCTATGACTCACATGCAATTGAAGAATTCAAAAAAACAATTGACGATAAATATCTCGATTCAATAGAATTTTTTGACAATAGATATGATGTGCTAAATAATTGTGATGCATTAATATTGATTACTGAATGGAAGGAATTCAGAAACCCTGATTTTGAAATTATTGCAGATAAATTAAATAAGAGTATCATATTTGATGGCAGAAATATTTATAATAAAAAAATACAACAAAGAGGTTTTGAATTATATCAAATAGGATGTTAATTAATCTTAGAGGTTATTATGTATAAAATATCAATTATTGTCCCGGTATATAATGCTGAAGATAAAATTGAGAGGGCATTTAATTCTATTTACAATCAAACTTTAGGATTTGAAAATCTTGAAGTGATACTGGTAGATGATTGTTCAACAGACAGCAGTCCCGAAATCATAAAAAATTATCAAGAAAAGTATGAAAATGTCAAAGCAATATGTTTGGATGAGAATAGTGGTTTTGCAGGAAAACCTCGTAATATTGCTGTTGAAAATGCAACTTCAGAGTATTTGATGTTTTTAGATTCGGATGATGAATATTTTAACAATGCCTGTGAGATATTATACGAAAATATTATAAATGATGACTATGAAATGGTTTCAGGTAATTATGTTCGTTGTGTAGGAGATATTATACAAAATAAATACTGGAATAATATTGAGTTGGTGGATAACTCTTTTGAAGTCAAATCAGTCCACGAACAGCCTGAATTGTTTTCACTTCCACCATCAGTTTGGACAAAAATTATTAAAAAGGACTTAGTTTTAAAAAATGATATAAAATTCATTGAAGGGGTTCCTGCTCAAGATGTGTATTTTGTCTATAAATGTTTATTGAATGCAGATGGCATAAAATATGTTGATGTTCCGGTAGTTCGCTATATGCCCGGAGACAACATCCATGATTTTTCAACCACTTCTGTTAAAAATAAAAAAACATTATTTGGTTTTCTAAAAGCATATATTGAGATATTATCACTGTTTGATGATTATGAATCCTATAAAAGGTGTCTGGGAGGTCATTTAGATTTTTGGGTTCCTCATCTTATTGCTTCAAACATATCTAAAGTTGAAAAAATTGATCTTTTAACATATGCCTACCCATTATTCGAGATTTTTAAAGATGATGTTGACTTTAAACCACGATTTGTTTTACGCGAATTTTTTAATAAAGTATACAAAAAGGATTTTGCAGGTGCAGTTATATTATCTGAAAAAATCCGATTCAAATTAGCAGAAAATAATTATAATATCTATAATGAACTAAAAAATAGAGATATAATTATTCTTGAAACAGATAATCATTCATATGAATTATTCAACCTTTTTAATGAAAATGACAGTTCTGTAAAATTATTGTCATTTGACAATAGGTATGATTCACAGTCACGGATAAATATTTTTGAATATTATTCTAAAAAGTTTGGTGAGGGTAATTCGGATTTTCAAAAATTCATTGAACCTAAGGAAAATGAAAATTATATTAAAATAAAAAAATCCCACGGAAATGTCGTCAATATAAAATATTTCAGTTCAGATTCTAAAAACGACTCAGATTTGGTCATGGAAAAATTTTACATTGATGATAAGCTATTTGAATGCACCACTTTTAATGATGGCGAAATTCAAAAACAATCTTTTTTCACTGAAGATGGATTTAAATTTTTAAATATTGAAAAAAATGTTGTCAAACTCTTTAATAGAGATATGGATTATGAAATTGAGTTTTCAGGTATTGATGAGTTTTACAATTATTTCATAAGCGAAATCTGTCTCATTTCCAATGAAAAGCCATTTTTAATCTGTGAAAATCCAACAAAATGTTTAAATATTAAAAATATCGATTCTAATATAGCATTTAAAATCAGCAACGGCTACTGCTGCGCTCAAACTTATGATATGGAGATTATATTTAATTTCCAGGGTAACCTGCTAAACAATTGGTATAAATTTTTAAGAAATATATATCTGGATGAAATAAATGATTTAAATGACCTTCCAGTTAAATATGATAAACTGGAGAATAAAAATAAAAGTTTAAAAAATAAAATAAATAATTTAAATAAACAAAAATCAGATTTAAAAGAACAAATTAAAAAGCTTGAAAAACAAAGAGATAATTATCATGATTTGAATAATGAATTATTATCTTCAAACAGTTGGAAACTTACAAAACCTTTAAGGAAAATAAAAAATATTAAAAAATAACTTTATGGTGGTTATGTTGACAAAAATTTCTATTATAATTCCAGTTTTTAACACTGCAAGTTATTTGGATGAATGTTTGAAAAGTGTTTTAAATCAGACATTCACTGATTTTGAGATAATTTGTGTTAATGACGGATCAAGTGATAGCTCTTTAGATGTACTTAAGAACTATCAGCTTAAAGATAATAGGATTAAAGTAATCAGTCAATCCAATAAAGGTGCGGGTGCTGCTAGAAATGTAGGAATTAAATATGCTAAAGGGGATTACATTTTATTTTTGGATTCTGATGATTATATCACAAACCATGCATTAAGTGAAGTTTATGATATTGCAGTTTCCACATCTGCAGATATGGTATTATTCAAATTGATTAATTTTGATAATGAAACCTATGAAACCTCAAAATCCAACTATTTTGAAATGAAATTTATTAAGGATATCGTCGGAGACAATGTCTTCAGTTGGAAAAATGTCAAAAATAGATTTTTTGATATTTCCATTACCGCTCCCGGAAAATTAATTAAAACTAATTTAATTAAAAATATCCGCTTCCCTGAAGAGATTATATTTGAGGATAATGTTTTCTTTAGCAAAGTCCTGTTTAAAACAAAACGATTATATTTTTATGACAGATATTTATATAACAGACGTTTAAGGGATGATTCGGTAACAACATCCTATTATGAACATTTTATAGATTGCGTTACCGCATATGATTTAATTGAATCTGAAATCAGAAAAAGTGGCAACTATGACTATTTGGCTGACCAGTTATTTAATCGCAAATGCAGGGATATATTTAACAGATTTTCACAGCTTCCAAACAAATTCAAGAAAGAATATTATGACAAAACTAAAGAAAACTTCTTAAAAAATAAAAATAAGCTTGAAAGTGAAGGCACATTAAAAATATGTGATGAATATAGTTTAAATTTATTTAATTCAGCAATAAACACTCGTACATATAGGGAATTTGAATTGTCCGTTGAAAATTATAATTTAAAACTTCAATTAGATAAATTAAGATTAGATAATCAATTATTGAAACGTCAACATGCTAAAAAGATTTATAAAATGGAAAATGACTATAAACAACAAATAGAATCAATTAAAGGCTCAACAAGCTGGAAAATTACCAGGATATTCAGAGTTGTCGCTAACTTCTTTAGAAGGATTTTCAGTTCCTAAACTTTTATTAAATATTATTTATTAAAATATTACCATGAGTAAAAATCATTGTGATGAGCTATATATTTCCTATTTATTCCCACCATTAAATAAAGCATCAGGAATAACAGTTTTTAAAAGGATAGCTGAAAATAATAAGAAAGTTGATGTTTTACAGGGGAAATTTGATTTATCTAGTGACTTCAATGATCATGTCGATAATTATATCAATGAAAGATTTTATGTTTCTGTTGATGATTCGTTGGATTGGACAAGTTTCATATTTAAATTCATTGAAAAAGGGTTAAATGAAATAAAAAAGGATTATGAAAATATTTACTCCAGATCATGGTTAATGGCCAATCATTTTTTAGCATTTGAATATAAGTGTTTGAACAGGAATGTTTTTTGGACAGCTGAATTTTCAGATCCTTTAATATATGATATACATAATAAAAAACGACAGTTTAAACAGATGGTCATTGATGATGAAAAATTCATTTCAAAAATCAATAAAGAGATAACCGTTTTCAATAAGAATAACAATTCGAACTTTAAGTTAATTGAAAATAACTCCATGGCATATTTTATTGCCGAATATTTGGTGTATTTGTTTGCTGACAGGATAATTTTTACAAATGAAAATCAATGCAGGTTCATGCTGAATCAATTCCCCGAAAATATCAGACAATTAGTTTTAAATAAAAGTGAAATCAGAAGACATCCTACATTATCCGAGGATTTTTACAAAATTAAGAATGTTGACTTGAATCTGGATAATAACAAGGTCAATATTGCTTATTTTGGAAATGAATTTTATTCAAAAAGGCACTTTGAGGCATTGTTTTATGCAGTAGAAGCATTAAATCATAAATTTAAAGATAAACTTAAAATTTACATATACACTTCAGATCATGATTTATTAAAGAAGCTGATTCCCTCTGATATATTTTCTGTTAGAGAACCTCTTGATTATCTTGATTTTCTAAATGCAACAACTAAATTTGATATTCTGATTGTTAATGACGCAATCACAAAAGACAATTTTGAAATCAATCCGTATTTACCATCAAAACTGTCTGATTATTTAGGTTCCAACACTGATATCTGGGCATTATATGAAGATGGAAGTTCACTTTCACAATTTAATTTAAAATATAAATCTGAAATAAACGATTATGACAGCTGCTTATATGAACTGGTTAAAATCATTGAAGACAGGGGGTTTTGCGATGATGATTTTTCCATTGATGAAAATTACATAAACTCCCGCTTAACAAATCTTAATGATTTATATGAACAGACATTCAGACAAAAACAAAGGTTGGAAAGTGAAATTGAGAAGTTGACTTTTGAAAATAATGAAATCAAATCATCCAATAGTTGGAAGATAACAAAACCTTTGAGAAATTTAAAAAATAAAAAATAATGTGGTTTAATGTGCGAAATATCTGTAATAATTCCGGTTTACAATGTTGAAAAGTATTTGAAGGAATGTCTTGACAGTGTAGTTAATCAAAGCTTTACAGATTTGGAAATAATATGCGTTAATGATGGATCAGCGGATAAATCCTCAGATATCCTGGAAGAATATTCAAAAAAAGATAGTAGGATAAAAATTATTACTCAAAAAAATCAGGGACTTGGAGCTTCAAGAAACAACGGTTTAAATTTAGCAAAAGGAAAATATGTTTACTTTATTGATTCGGATGATTATATAAATCCGGATACTTTGGAAAAATTGCACGAAAGCATTGAATCCAACCGGTCAGATGTGGTATTATTTAAATTTGAAACATTTGATGATGCAAGAAATGTTCACAACAGAGGCAGTGAATTCAGAATTGATAAGATTTTTGGAGATAGGGATTATTCGGATTTCACATTTACATATAATGAAGTTAAAAAGCATGTTTTGAATACCGCTTTTTCAGCATGTTTAAAATTGTATAGTAAGGATTTTCTTGATTCATATGATGATTTCAGGTTTCCGGAAAATATTTCATATGAGGACGTTGTGTTTCATGTAAAGGTAATGACAAGAGCATCAAGGATTTCATTTGTCAATGAATCAATGTATCATTACCGTTCAAATCCAGATTCAATATCCAATTTGAAATCTAATGGTTTTGACATATTTGAAGTTATTGATATGGTTGAAGACTTTTTAAGGCAGGATGATTATTATGATATTTTAGAAAATGAATTTGCATTATTTAAAATATCACAGATTTTAACTTACTTAAAATCAACCAAATCTGAAGAATTTTTCCAAAAAGCAAAAAATGAATTTGAAAGCTTTAAGATTAATGACATGAATTTTATCAAACCAAAATTTGAAGAGTATAATATGGTTTTGGAATCTGATTCTTATTTGGATTATATTTCAAATTATTACTTAATTCAAATTTCAAAACTTGAAAAAGAAAATGAAAAGCTAAGAATAGAAAATAAAGAATTAAAACAGATTAATCACGGGATGCGTCATTCTAGAAGTTGGAAGTTAACAAAACCTCTACGTTTTCTGAAAAATTATAGGAAGTAATAATTCATTTTGAACAGTTAATAATTACATTAATATATCTTATTTTATAAAATATAATTTAGTAGAAATATTCTACTATATAGTTATAACTATTTTGGTGTTTTAAAATGAATAAAAAGATAGGTATTATATTTGCTTTAGTATTAGTAGCTTT
>AUXO010948804.1_pt1 | contig 11771 bp, 12 predicted proteins | sample 768731 | NCBI WGS metagenome assembly AUXO01 (sample SAMN02715735, study PRJNA202380) | gut metagenome | biome: sheep rumen | host: Ovis aries | place: New Zealand: Palmerston North | reverse complement strand
TGTCCGTATATTTTGGGAACATTGTCCGCGAGTTACAGGAACGCTGTCCCAGATTGGCAAGAATCATCAGATATTTTTCATTCCAACTCCGGATAAGCAGAAATCACTGTTCCAATCTAGATCATTATCATAAATAGGAATTACATGTTCTTTCTACGAAATAACCCCTTTATTGTGCCATAAAAAGCACTATTTATTTTTTTCCAATACAAAAAACAAATAGCTAAATAGAATAATGCTCCAACCAATATCTCAATAAATAGTTTCATTATCAAACCTGATGCTAAACAAGAAACTATCCTAACAATTACAATCATCATAATCCCTATAGAGAAATAAAATATGAAATGATTAGCCAACTCTCTGAACTTCAATTTTTCTTTCCTTATAAAGAAAAATTGAAAGAGACATGCAACAAGTTCTGCAAGCAATGTCGAAATCACAGCCCCTAACGCACCATAGACCGGGATTAAAATGAAATTAAATATTAAATTGATAATCGCGCCGCCTATCACAGATTTAATAAAAACCTTTTCTAAATTCATTGGGATTAAATATTGAGTGCGTACTATGGATGAAAAACTTTTTATTACAAGAATAGGAGAAAAAACAATTGTCAACAAAATACAAGGCTCATATCCTTTCCCATAAAAAAAAGGAATAAACTCATTTGAAACCGCCGCAATCCCGCATGTAAGAGCTACACTAATAGCAGCTACACCATCCAATGTTGCGACAAATAGACCATTGGCTTCTTCTCTCTTACCTTCATGTATAAGAGAAGACATTCTAGGAAGCATCACTGTTCCTATCCCATTTATAACGGCTAATGGAATATTTACAACTTTATCCGAGTTATAGTAGAATCCACTCTGTTCATATGTACTTATAATTCCAAGCATTGTTTTATCCATTGTATGATAAACTGACATAGCTAATAATGGAATAAACAAAACTAGGTTTGGATAAATATGCTTTACTAATTCCTTATAATAGATTTTTTTTAAAGAAACGTACTTGGGAAGATAAAATAAAAGAACAACCTGACTTAATAATGTTCCCCCTATCATAATTAGAGTGTATATCCATAAATCTTGTTCTTTTTTTACAAAAATAAGAATAAGAACTACAGTCAAAAACTTAATAATAATATTTCTGGTTACTGTAAGTTTAAACTCCTCAATCCCGAAAAAAAACCAATTAATATCAAATAAACAAGCAACAATGCTAATACCTTGCAGCAACGCAACAAATCTATTTTCTTTACAGATTAATATAATATAAACTGCATATGCACATCCGCACAAAAAAGTAACAACTAACTGCAACAAATATATTTCCCAAAACACTTTACTTCTACTATCTAGATCATTTTTTACCTCCGCTATAGCCCGTGTCCCATAGTTCACAGTACCAAGCATTGCCACCAATGTAAAGTAAGCCACAACAGAAAGCGTGAATGAAAAAATTCCCAGCTGTTCAGCACCAAGTGTTCGTGATAAATATGGGGCTGTGATAAGCGGCAGACACGTGTTTAGTATCTGAAAAATCGTTTGGAACCCCAGATTTTTTTTTACACTCCCCCTACTCATTGATTTACCCATTGCCTATCTTTTTGGAATCAATAAAAACCTTCTTCCGTCCATTCGAACAAGTAATTTTAAAATGATTCTTCTTAGGTTCCATATTTTTATTGTATGAAGCATTCAATATAGATATAAACAATACCGTAAACACAATTCCACCGGTATTTAACGCAATAAAAATACTATTATCATTCAATATAAACATTTGATAAGCCATCGCACATACAGGAACCACTATCGGAAGCTTTGAGCCTAACGAATCAACTGTTAAAAACAATAATCCAATTAATAAAGCAGTCAACACCATACCAACAAATCCCAAATCAGCAAACCCATACGAAAATACACCTGTATTTCCATTACTTATTTTTGACGGGCCATATATAAAGATATTAACAATGTGTCCAATAGATTGACTGTATGGATATCTAATACCTATAAGCCTACCTATAGTCCCTTCTGAAAAATAAAGATAATCATGGGTTGTAAAAAAATCATAGTATTCGAATTGTCCCTGTGAAGGAAGAATAAGCGTCCTATACGGAAATAACTTTAATAAAGTGTCGTTTCCAACAAAATATAATACTAGTGCCGCGAAGTTAATAATAGAAAACAGCAACGCTAAAATAAACATAAACTTATCAGACCACTTCATCACAAAATACATAATAAAAATCATAAAAATAGCCATCAGAAACGCCTTGAAACCATAGGACAAAAAAAACATAACTTGAAATATACTGACAATCATCGCACGAATATAGTCTTTCTTGAAAAGAAAAACAGCTAAAAGGAAGGGCATCATCGATTTTGCGCACCAGTTAAGCATATAGCCTATTATTCCGTTCAAGTTATTTTCACTTCTCACCAGATATATACTATCAAGTAATTTATGAAAATGAATTCCACCATTATTCATCACCAAATATAAACCCAAAATTAAAAAAACAAAATATGTAAATTTAATTAAAACATTAGAGTTCTCTATGATAAAACAAACTGGTTTAGATGCTATTCTTAACATAACAGAAACCACTAAAAAACAGATTGTTTCCATAATTATATATTTAGTCGGTTTATTATTCATCCAAAAAAAAGCCACTGTTGGTATATATGTAATCAGATAAAAAATATAAAATAAGAACGTTGACGCTTTGTTTAGATTCTTTGGAAAAAAAACATAAGTAGTTATAACTAATAATAACGAAATAGCTAATTTTTTATAATTGGGGTTATATTCTGTAAATGAATACGAAAACATCGGAGCTAGGGCTAAATAATAAGCAAAAAAAATCGAAATATAAAAAAGGGCAATGGCGCCTATAGATTTTAGTCCCAGATTTACCTTAATCCAATTAAAACGTATTTTTTTTAAGCCAATCTTCATTCAAGTGCCCTCTTTGCGATATCTTTATAAGAAAAAACACTCATACCTTTTTCAACAGCAATATTCTTCATTATTTCATATGTCGATCTGTCAGAAACTAATTTATTGATAACATTCTTAAGTTCTTCAACGCTATCATCCTTCAAAAAAACAACGTTTCCACCTAAATCTACATGATGGGTTCCCGGCCAATCTTTAACCACCAATGGGACTCCTTGCCCAACAGCTTGCTCCCACATTACCGAATGTCGCCCCGGAAAAATCACAAGATCAGCAGCCGCAAAATAATTATATGAGTCCGATGAGTGTATCCAACCAATATACTTAACCACATCGCCATCGGCTAATTCCTGTAATTTACCATTTAATTCCTGCGTAACAGAACCAAATACAACAAGTTTAACCTTATCATTATTAATTTCACGTACTGCTTGCATCAGTAACAAAGTCTGTTTTTTCCACTGATCAATTTTACCGCCTGTTACTATGAGAAAATCGTTTGAAGCAATCCCATATTTTTTTCTTATCGTTGCTCTAGCATTATTTTTTTTCGCATCTGACACAAGCTCATCATCAGCTCCCATAACTAATAATTGACACTTACTCTTTGGCAATTTGTAAACATTTGTTAAGAAGTCTACTCTAACAGGCAATACGCCATAAAAACACCTAGTATATGGTTCAATTCTTTTCAAACATCCTCTCCATATTATTTTATGTAATATATTCTTCGAAATGAAATTTGTAGCACTATTTGAAAAATCAGCATGATTATCAACATATATTTTTAATTTTCGGTTTTTCTTAGCATACTTTATAACCTTGTCTATATCCAAAAATTGTCCACCATGAATAAACAAAACATCTGGTCTCGCATTCTCTATAGCTTCGTATGTCCCTTTATATCTTTTCAATTTATGCCATATTTTGTTGTTACTTTTATATGAAAGTCTAGTTACTTTTATATTGTATTCATTATAATATGATCCGGGTTTATCTAAATATGATGTTTTTCCTTGTTCATCGAAAGTCTGCAAAGAGGCTATTACTTCAACATCGTAGCCCAACTCTTTATGAAATTTAGGCAACATATTTTCTTGATATGAATAATTATCGGGATAAAATGATCCCAAGCATAGATGCACAACCTTCATCATTTGTTCTCACCCACAGCATGAATCAAGTTTTCAGGGCTATCAAAAAAACAAGCATATTTTTTCAAATCACTATCACACCAATTCCACCATGATATATTATGCAATTTTCTTATAATATCGTCTGAAAACCTTTTTTTTATCTCTCTAGCTGGGCAACCCGCAACTATAGAGTATGAATCTACATCGTGTGTCACAACAGCATGCGCACCTATTACTGCCCCATCACCAATCTTAACACCTGACTTAATATAACATCCATCACCAATCCATACATCGTTACCTATTTCGACAATTCTCACATCGTTATAATTTATATGTGCAAAATTTTTTCGCATAATATTTCTTCCTTCTAAAAAAACCGGGGATGTAGACACCATATATATAGGATGACTCCCACCTCCAATTTGACACCCACCACCAATAGAAACAAAATTTCCAATCACAGCGTTTGTAATGTGGGATTCACCACCGACATATGAATACCTTCCCATTTTAACATAAGCCAATACACACTGTGCATCTACCCGTGATGTCTTATCTATCTCACATTTTTTGAACGAAGAAATACGCATTTTATATAGAATTTTTGCTAAAATATAAGATTTCAATTGAATCACCTAAAATTAAACTAGTCGAAAAAGCACTAGCCAACCAAAACATCAACATATTTTTTGGCATTGTTTTTTTGAAACAATACATTATCTGTTCTATCTATGTTCCTTAAATCTTGCAATTTAAGTTTTTTTATCAGTTCCACCAAATTATCTGGCACCGCACAATTCGTAAAATATACTCCCTCGACACAAGAAAGAGTCTCTTCCATTGATGAATTCTCATCCACGCAAAAAATAACCGGTTTCCTTGTCCGCAATATTGTTGCAGTCTTACTTGGCAAGGCAGTTTTTATCCCGCCAGTTCTTAACGGTATTATGTTAACATCAGCTTGTGCATATATACTTTCAGCAAATTTAGACGGCTGCATAGGCAAGAGTTTGACACTCACTAGCCCGTTTGTCATTTTTTCAATGTTATTTTTATTCGCACCATCACCTATGATATAAAAGCATATAGTTTGATCATCACTTAATATTTTAGCCGTCTCCGCAATCAGCTCCACATTCTGCATTTTTCCTATATTTCCAGCATATACAATGTTAAACTTACTACGATCCAATTTTAAATCATATACATTTTCTGCCGAAATAGACTCCAACGTAATTAATGAATCATCATAACTCCAATTGTAAATCACCACAACATTATCCTTATACACACCATCCTCTACAAGTGTCTGTTTCATATCGTCAGATATCGTAATAATTGTATCCGACTTTCTGTAAGCCATATTTTGTAATTTTCTAAGCAATGGGAATGTAATAAACTCAAACGGCAATTGCCCAGAAAACTTCAAATTATATGGGAAAATATCCTGAACATTAAACACTATTCGGCAATTTAATTTTTTCAATAAACGAATATAAAAATATGCTACAGTATTGGACTGTAAAAACACAACATCATATTCCCCATTATTCAGAAAATATTTACTGCATTTATATGCATATTTTATCTCTGCTATGTATCGTTCTATAAAACCTTTTTTTCTCTCTTCCTCTTCCCTAATAGCGTTGTAACTCAGATGGGTATTACTCGCCAATTCATCCGGCATAACGTCATCTGGACCCCCAGTGTCCTTAAGTATAACATCAACATTATGCCCAGCCTGTAACGCTGCTTTCAAAATATCTTGAAGAAGATGTACCGACGGACCTCCGCGATCAAAACCTATATCAAGCACAAAAAGAATTCTACTCATTAATTATCCCTATCTTCAAATGTCTTTCCAAATACTAAATCAATGCATTTTACCGCTGCTCCACCGCCATATTCCATATGTGCACTTCTAAACAATTTGCTTTTTCTGCAATCTTTCTCATAATCCATGTTAAGAAGATGCTCTAAAACCGTATCCTCATCTTTCATTACACCATTTGGCATAGTCTTTTCCAAATCAAAATAAAAACCACGATTCCCTTTATAATCATCATAATCATATCCGTAACAGATCTGAGGTCGTTCCAAAATGGAATAGTCTAATTGAATAGAAGAATAATCAGAAATCAAAACATCAGCAACTATCAGAAGATCATTAACAGTTGGATAACTTATATAATCTTTAACAAAATCATTAAATGTCACGTTCATCAGTTCTGTTGTATATGGATGTGTCCGAAGAAATACCACATAACGGTCCCCGAGTCTTTCTTCCCACTTCTTCCAATTAATCGGCGGAACAAGTTTGAAACTCCCACCACCATCATCACTCTCACGCCATGTCGGAGCATAGAGTATTACCAATTTATTCTCTGGCACACTAAACTTCTGCCTGAGTTCTAGCCTTTTCTTATCAGTCGAATTATAAAGAGCATCATTCCTAGGATATCCTGTTGGAATCAATGCCTCATCACGAACATTAAAATCCCGCTTAATAAACTCTCGCTCATATTCACCGTTATAGCAAAAATAATCTATATGTTCAAAATGAAAATCATGCCTACCAGCAACCGCATTGCCAACATAATTTAAACTTGCACCATGCCACGTGTTCAGGTAAATTTGTTTTTTTTTCTTAAAATGTAAGCCACGTTCAATATTTACACATGAAATCCAGTACTTAGCCTTCAAGGCAGTCTTAAAATAATCAAAAGTATCCATCCTAACCTTTAGTGCATTTCCAGGTATTTCAGCAGAGTCAGGATCGTTTAATGCCCAAACAATCTTATAATCATTTGCAATTCCTAAGTCTATCATTTTTTCATAAATTGCTCTTGGACTGTCATTATATTTATAACTGTGTCCATTCATAAGAACTAACTTATCATCAATTTTTAAAAATTTTCCCCATAGCCGAATAGCAGCACTCACTCCATATCGGTAAAGCAACTGAATAAATGAATTATGTTTGATGAAGTGTTCAAGCTTCAGATGATTAGAACTCCCCATTTACTATCAGACCTCCCAAGTCAAAAAATAATGTTCTTGTTGGACACCAGACGACTGTCCACTTATTTTGATATGTGATATAAAAACAAGTATTACTTTTTCATGATTCCGTTATATTTCTCTTAATAATAAATCTATTTTATCCCATATAAGTATTCTTTGAAAATTCTCTACCCTGATATCCGCATATTACACCATCTCTCTAAACGGAATTATCCAAATTAATAATCCAGCAAATTACACTTCCATACAAGGTGTCGATTGCCTCAACATATATTATTACCCTATTACTTCTCCGTTAATTCAATACTTTCTTCAAATCCAAATTTACTGACTCGATCTACTTGTTCATAAATTAAGCTTCCAAAAACCTTCTTAACCACGTTCATCGGTACAGTCTTAATCAGCCCATTGAACGCCTTTGTCAATCTTATTCTTTTTCCATTATTTTCCGCTATCAGGTATACCATTTTACTCGTATTCACATATTCTGCATTTTGCGGAAAGAATACCCCTGCTTTTTCCTGATCAATTACTTCTTTTACAAACTCGCATAAATTTCCTATGTAAATCATTGAACGTCGGTTTGGATATTTAGGAAACAGTGGGCTTTTTAATGCAAATTTCCTAAGGCTCTGATAGTTTCCCTTACATCCCTTCCCATATACCATAGGCGGACGCAAGCAGGCAAATTTAAAAGCATCATCTGACAGTTTTGCAATCTCTTCATCCGCCTCCGCTTTGGACTTTCCATATGAATTAATCGGATTAACCGGTGCATCTTTTGCAATTTTTCCTACTGTTTTACCATATACCGACATCGTGGAAAGAAGCACATAATGACCAACGCCAGCCGCCTTAGCGTTTCGAGCAATACTGACCGCAAGGTCTCTATTTATCTCGTAATACAGATGTCTGTTTTCTTTTGTCTCTTTTATATGTGCAATACCAGCCGCATTAAAGACCACATCAGTATCCTTGAAGTCATCTTTTTCAGGATTCCAGCCTATTGTGTCTTTCATCGTGACAGAATACTCTTCTGGCCACTGAGAAAGATATGTTTTAACTGATTCGCCTATATAGGAACCTGCGCCTGTGATAAGTATTCGCTTCATTTGCACTCCTGTTAATTATTGATTATTCATATAGTTTGCACACATTTATTGTTAAACGCCAATATGTCGAATCGAATTGATGTCGGATTACAAGACTCGCAAAATTCGATTTACGGAATAATACTATTTTTCAATTTTCAACATGTTCCGCCGATCATGTATTCTCATGATTCTCTATATCGTCAACAGTCACATCTATAAGGGCCACCATATGTGCCATTTGCACGAACATTCGTAAAACATAAAGCAGCTCTTGAACACCAAACAAGAGAAACCTAAGATAACCCCTTCAAGATAATACTCACTGTTTAAGGAACAGTCCGAAAGTGGCCTTTCCATAAAGGAGAGGAATTCATATGATCTCGGATATCATCCCCGCCATGTTTTTCCATTAAGCCTAGCCCTGCTCTTTCACCACCGTGCCATCAAATCTACGTTTTTCCTTCAACAATTTATCCATAGCTTGTTTTTGATTAATATATAATGAGAATCCATTCCGCCATTCACCCATCTCGTATCCCTCTTTCGCCAGTCTCTTCTCCTGCTCTGCACTGACCTTAAGATATTCTGGCGAAAGAAATGTAAATAATGTTGCGCCTATCTTCCCAGCAGGTATTGACTTGATGCTATAACATTGCTCATGCCAAGGTGACAACACAACTTTCTCGTTATCGACTCCCCAAAAGTTGATGTACTGCCTATAGAGAGTATCATATGATAATACTTTTATACCTTCATTCTCCATAAGATTAGCGAGATGCTTTCGTCTCTTCGTATTAAACTCTGTATGACCAGACTCTCCATCGTCCCTTCCCATAATGAGTACGTACTTGAAATATACCGGATTGTCCGCCATATTTATGGGTTGCAACAACTTCTCTATCTGTCGTAGAACTTGTTCCCTGTTCTCATCTATATAGACTCTCCAGGAACGTATCTGATCAAGTCCTCTGTTAAAGTCTGCAGTGAACTCCACCCTGTCACCTGATTCCTTGAAAACCTTCTTATGCTGGTTTTCGAGTTCAATCATGACAAATTGCCAAAGATTAGACGATTTCGTCAAATACGAAAAATCCGTTATTGCTTCATTTCCTAATCTAAACTTTGATATCACAGTATTCATATTCAAACCGTGATTCTCCATAATCGGCAGCGGTATAAGTTGAGTATGATGTTCTAAGAAATCCTGCACATCATCTTCTGTTTTATCCGGATCGTTCAGAACTTCCTTATACAATTTTATCAGCGATTCGTCCATGTCTACGCCATCATCAGGCCTTCTTCCATGCAGTTTAAGGCTTATATGCTATCTTATTTTTCTTTCATTTAAAAATGCACCCAAAAAATATATTATGATTTTCCTCCATTAAGCACAATAGTATCTCCACTAACAGCCTTTTCAATATCTTCCAATTTCATTGCAGACATAACCATCCGACGCTGAATATCCCCAGGAATACTCACTGTTCCTTCATATGCTAGGCAATATTTCAATAGTTCAAAAGCTCTCAATGTATACGCAAATCCGCCTTCAACCTCGATTAGTAAACCAACCGCCCTAAAATCATCTATAAATTCTTTATCGCCTTCTATTGTAGATGTTCCCGTTTTCTGTACATCGTTTGCCAAAAAAGATAAGTCTTCTTCCGTAAGAATCCTTACACAATTGCATAATTTAAAGAATTTATTTCTATCTATACAATCATTTAAGGTAGCTCTTGTCAGATTTGCATAATAAATCGATTTTTGTATTGTTCCTGCATCATCTATCAGCTTTACTATCCGCTTGGAATTTTCACGCAACATATTTAGGTTACCCATATAACCAGCTTCCAGATTCGGAGTATCTTCAGCCAATAATTCAGCAAGTTTTCTTTTATTGCAATCACTTATGTTTCCATTTTTTTCATCATAATCATAAACATGAAGAAGATATGCCATAAAATTTTCCCAATATAACCCATGTCTACCCTTAACTTTCAACCAAGTTGTAACTAAACTGATGCTAGTATAAAGTTAGTACAATTTAAAATGAGTTATCCCTCAAAAAAGTATAAAATACAAGAGGAGGAACTCATTATGCCACGTAACACAAAACAACACAGTAAACAGTTCAAACTTGATGCCATCACCTATCGTAAAGAACATCCGGATCTTACACAGGCTCAGTGTGCAAAAAATCTCGATATAGGTGTCAGTACTCTGGAACGCTGGGAACAGCAGTTCCGCAACTCCGATGGTGACATCCCCGTCCGTGGATCCGGCAACTACGAATCCAACGAAGCAAAGGAAATCGCACGCCTCAAACGCGAACTCCGTGATGCACAGGACGCTCTTGATGTCCTAAAAAAGCCATTGGCATTCTGGGAAACGACTGACGGAAGCCATCTATACCGAGTTTTCTGCAAAGGTGGAGGCTGCCAAAACCTGTAAACGCCGTGTCTCCATCTCCGGAATGCTTAAGTTTTTAGGCGTTTCACGCTCCGGATATCGCGCCTTCTTGAATCGTAAGCTTTCGCCCACACGCCAGCGTAAGGACGCTGTCAAGAAGGAGATTCAGCGGATTTATGACGATTCAAAACAAAATTATGGTGCTCCCAAAATCGCCAAAAAGCTCCGTGATTCAGGTGAAACCATATCCACCCGCACTGTCGGAAAATACATGCACGAGATGGGTATCAGGACTCAATGGGTAAAACCATGGACGACTACAACACGTGATTCCGACTTTATCAGCGAACTGCACACTGTCCTTAACGAACAATTCAATCCAGAACGGCCCAACGCCGTCTGGTGTACTGATATAACCTATATCTGGACCCACAGTGGCTTCGTATGCCTTAACTGTGTCATGGATCTGTATGTCCGCAAAATAATAGTCTGGACACGCGCAAACACCATGGAAGTTTCTACAGTGATCGAAACAATTAATACTGCAAAAACCAGACGCAATACGGATCAGCCCCTGATAATCCACACCGACCGTGGAAGCCAATATGTATCGAATGCCTGGCGTGAGGCAACCGAAAAGATGCAGCGCAGCTATTCACATACCGGATACCCTTACGATAACGCTTGTATCGAATCCTTCCATTCCCTTATAAAGAGGGAGTGGCTCAACCGGTTCAGCATTCTCAATTACGAGCACACATACAGGCTCATATTTGAGTATATCGAAACTTTTTATAATACTGTCAGGATTCATAGCCACTGTGATTATATGTCTCCCGACGAATTCGAAAAACTGTATGAGAGGGCTATACTTCTGCCGGCAGCTTAGCCGGTAGAACTTCTCATTTTATTTTGTACTAAATCTTGACATAGGACCATCTTCATAAATAGCTTTTTGTAGACCCTTTACTATAAACCGCTATAGTCGTTCCAACTTTCACCCAAACAGATTTCTTCCTGCCACTTCATTAATTGAACCAACAATCTGCTTCTCATTTTTCTCATGCAGGTATGCAGGATTGAGTTTCTCTTTCCTATACGCAAAAGGAGTTTCTACCGTCTTCTCGACAAG
>AUXO017565483.1_pt1 | contig 11772 bp, 9 predicted proteins | sample 768731 | NCBI WGS metagenome assembly AUXO01 (sample SAMN02715735, study PRJNA202380) | gut metagenome | biome: sheep rumen | host: Ovis aries | place: New Zealand: Palmerston North | reverse complement strand
ATACGGTCGGACATACTTTCCGCCGTGCCGAACCATTCTCCCATCCCGATGGCCTCTCGGCTGTAGCCTTTATAATAACTGTCATCGGGCATACCGTAAGGAGCAAGGTCAACATACTGCCCATATTTAAGCTCGGTACTGACATGTTGCTCGGCTCGATGCTCAAAGCTGATTGACAGTTCGGTTGCTCTGTACCGTGCTACTTCAGTCAGTCTTGGGAGCATCGTTGTTGCGATATCACCCTGCGCTATGCGGTAGGCGTTAACCTTTTCAATGACCAGCCTTTCAATCTCTGCGGGATCCACCTCTGGCCATTGTATCCCTACATATATTTCTTTCTCTTTTGGAGTTTCTTCAACCTTTGGCGCAGTATTTTCCGCCGCCGATGGCTCGGTTGGTTTTGTCGTCACTGTAGGCGTTGTTTCTTCCTGTTATCTTGTGGCATAACTTTTACTCCCATAAAAACACTTTAACTGTTCTCGCAAATCTTTGCAAGTATTTCTTTGTCGGCCGGGCAGAACACGTAGTTCGGTATTTCGCTCGGCGTAATCCATTGAATATCATTGTGCTCCAGCTTCTGCGGTTCTCCCTCTTCGATGGTGGCATTGAACAGTGTCAGATGCACCGTCAGATCGGGATACTCGTGGACAACGTCCATAAATACATCAGCAACGGAGGGTGTAACTGCAAGCTCTTCTTGGCACTCTCGAATCAGTGCCTGTTCTTTCGTCTCGCCAGACTCAACCTTGCCGCCAACAAACTCCCAGAGCAACGCTCTTGCTTTGTGTGCAGGGCGTTGGCAAATCATGAATTTATCGTTGTTCCATATCAAGGCTGCTACTACTTCGGTCATATTTCACTTTACAAATGCAAATTGAACATCAGTTGATCAACTTTTGCATTATCGTATTCAAATTGATGTAACTCGTGATTGAATATTGCTTTTGCCTTATGTACTATACGATGATGATCAGGACAAAGCACCACAATATTACTCGGATTGTTGTTTGCTGATTTCGTAAAATAGTCAATGTGATGTGCTTCTGAAACGTCAACGCCGTACATAACGGTAGCAGTAGCACCACATATCTGACAACGATATTGATAAAGCTTTTTTAACGATGTTTGAATTCTATCGTCAAATATCCGGGTTGTAGTTGTTCCGGTTTTCTTAACCACTTTGGATTTGAAGTCCTGCTGATTGATAATTCTTTCAATCTCTTCTTCGGTGAATTCTGTGATGATTCTTCTGTCATCCATCGTAATTGCCGGAGATTCGTACACTTCATCACTATCTTCAATAAGCAACTTGACAATCTGTGTGAATTCTTCAAACCCATAATTTTTCAAATCGTTGTGCAAAAGCAGAACCGTTGGAATTGGTGGACGTTTATGCCATCCTTTTCGCGAACTACCTGTAAGAACGTCAAACTCGTCTCTACGCAACTTCATATAGCTGTTATTCTTTCCGAAGCGCGCTGAAACACCTTCAAATGCTCTTGAGTAATTCTCATACCCCAAAGCTCTAACGGCATCCATATCAAATTTGGACAAATAGTAAGCGATAATTGATATTTTTCTGTTTGCGTCAGTAAGCATGATTCACCTTCATTCTAATATTTGATCCACCAAATTTTGCATAGAGGAAACGAAATTGTGTTTCAGATCACATTCCCAAACCACAATAACCTTCCAACCTTGTTCCTTAAGCGCTCCTGTTTTCTTTCGATCTCTCGAAATATTGCTTTCAATCTTTTTCTTCCAAAAACCTGCATTATTTTGGGGCCAAACAAAATATTTACACCCTTCATGACCGTGCCAAAAGCATCCATTCACAAAAATAACTGTTTTGTACTTTTGCAAAACAATATCCGGCGTTCCAGGCAAGCGTTTGTCGTTTTTTCGATAGCGAAAGCCTCGGGAGAAAAGGTACTTTCGGACAATTTCTTCCGGTTTAGTACCTTTTCCCTTGATACAGGACATATTATAGCTTCTTGTTTCCTTGTCATGCACGTCCATTGTTATTCACCCAACACTTCATCCAACAGCTTTATCTGATAGAAAATACCTTCCAGCAACTTGACCGGGATGCTGTTTCCTGCCATTCGGATAAGTTTGTCCCGCGGAAACAGTTTGCTGTTTTTATGAATCTCTGGATTGTTTTTGATTACATTGTCAAAATCCTCATCCGTAAAACCCATAAACAAGAAGCATTCGCGAGGAGTCAGATATCTGAATTTTCCTCTTCCTTCGATTCCACTATCAAAATACAAATTCCCCGAATTCGGATTTCTGTCTTGTTTTGTTGTGATGGTTCTGATTACATCATACTTATTGTTGATAATGTTTCCTTCAAGGACGAGCTGAGGATTTTCTTCCCATATCTCTCTGCGGGATACCGTATCATTGGGTGTACACTCTTCAGCCTCTTTTCTGTATTTTTCGTTCCGGTAATCAATACGGAGAAGATCCTCAATCTCGATTTTTTTGTAATACTCAGATTCTTTATACGCCTTAACTATATCAGCAGACTCTTTACCTTCGAAAAAGACTTTTACTTTTTTCAGTTTTTCTGAATTTTCACCTACGAATACGCTGACCATTAACAATCGAGGACGATTTTGGGGCAATCCAAATTCACTTGCATTTAGTTGAAAATAATAGCTGATGTATCCGAGCTCTTTTAAATCACTGATCCATATTTCGAAATTGGATTTATGTCGTTTTGCCAATAATGTAGGAACATTCTCCATCAAAAGATACTTAGGCAATTCTTTTTTTGCATCTTTCATTTCTTTAAGAATGCGTCCTACCTGCCAAAGAAGGCTGGAACGACTACCAGAATCCTTATCAATACCCTTGTTGTAACCATGGAATGCGCCAACATTGGATAAGTCCTGACACGGGAATGAGTATGTAAGCATATCAATTCCCTCGGGCATCTGTGCTCCTGTTAACGAACTGACATCTACAAAATTTCTGTTTCTTTCAATTGCTGCATAAATACGCCGAAGAGCTTCCTCGGAATATGTCCGCAACATTTTGAACTCCATTTTTTCTTTTCCGCTATTACTTAAGGTATAGTTCACGAGCTTTTCAAGTAGTTCAGCTTTTTTCATTTGGGCAATTGTATCAGGAAGATAGGGTGAACTATGAATTGCATCATAAGCAATAAATGCATGCAAATCCCACTCACAAGTACCAAGCGTTTTGACTTTATACCCTAAATTCTTCAACGCTTTTGCTTGGCTTCCGATTCCACTGAAAAGCTCCACTATGTTACATGTTTGATTCATGTTGATTTCTCTCACTTCCAAATTTTAAACAAGCACGCCACTATCCTCAAGCTTTTTGCGAATTTTCCATATCAATTTGGCTTGCTTAGGAGACGCGATTTTAGGCCTTGGGGTATCAATTGATGCAGCTATGTTCAAAAGATCAATTTCCATAGGAGATAAGATTTTTCGTTTTAATCCTTCTGCTATGAGATTTCTCCAATATGCTCCACCTAAATTGACAATCTCTCCTTCGATATTCAATTCCTTGCCAAGTTTTTCAGACTTCATTTCCGCTTTCATTTTATCCTCAACAATTGACAGCGGCATTAAATCATTTATAAACTTCTGAGAAAATGTGCAGGGAACTCCCTTGTATTTATTCCATGTATCTTCTTTTTTACAGTACTCTGTAACAATGACGCCACTCGACTTTTGGATGAAGTCATTCGTCACTTGAGCAATTCTATTGATTTCCGCTACAAGAGACGGATACAGTTCCTGCTTGCGCCATATACGTTCGAAATCCAAGGCATATCCAGCGGGAATAGAACTTATAATCTTGGATATCGTATAAGGCACAATGTTGAGCTTATAACCACCAACGTTATACCATTCTGCCTTGTTGACAATTCTATCAGTTTCGCGATATAAAATGGTGTAGCAAATACATCTTTTAAAGAATTCCGTGTTAAAGTATTCGCTATGTGCCTGATACTTTTTGTCAATGATTTCAGCAAAGAACTTCATTACTTTTTGAGAACCTGCACTAACTCTATCTGGTCTTAAAAGTTCAGCTGCAGTATAGTACTTAGCGAGTTCTTCTTTTTTCACAACCTGACTCTTGGGATATTTCTTTTTGAAGTTCTCAATATCGCTCTTCTTATAAAGTTTGAATTGTTCTTGTTCGTACTTTCCACGTGAGCGCTCATAATACCAGTATGTACCATGCAGGCTGCCATCCTTTGTTGGCGCAGGCGTGTGAGTAGAAAGTGTTGCCAACGTTCTGTGGAATGGATGGTTCGAGAAGAAATCTGCATCGGTAACAGTATTTTGACTATTTGCATACTTCGATATGTTTTGAATCATCGTATCATAGTCATCATTTTTGACAACAGTCATTTTCATAGGCACGAAAATGTTATCAAGAGATAACTTGTCCTTCAAAACCGCTGATGTTAAGGATGCGGTAGTCTGACCACCGTTTATTATCTGTAAGTCCTCAATTTCGACAATCTTGTGACCATCAGGAGATAACGTAATTCTTGCAGCAGTACATGCAATTCCGTTGTTATATGTGAAAAACTTAGTCGGTTCAGTCCTGATGGTATTTCTAATTCCTTTATTTATTTTTCCGCGGTTGCTGAGGAAAGCTCGAACATTTCCTTCCAAGAGATGTGAGCCGTGATCATAATAAATTTTGTGTAAGAACTCGCCGGGAACTATAGCAAGATAAGCATCATAATCGATATTATCGACCATATCTGCCTTAATACAGGGAATGCCGTCTACTCCATATTTCTCTGTCTTGATAACAATTGGTTCGCGTTCGCGTCCGGATTGGAACAATTCAAAGAAACGCATAGTACTCCATATGCTAACACCAACTTTTTTGTCGAGAAAAGTAAAAGGAGGTAGTTCTTTAACAGAGTTACTGATATCCTGATTGGTTATGATTATGAGCTTAATTTTATCAATAGACTCATCATTTTCAGCATTGACGTAGTCGATGTGCATTCTTCGTGCAATATCTCGACCAATTTTCAAAACATCGTCATAGATATCAAAATATTTTTCTAACGTTCCTTCATAAGCCTCTTCCAAGAAATTCAACATTCTTGTTTGAATCTTATTGATATCTGTCATTGTCAGGGTTGCAGTAACAGAGTCTTTGAATTCATTGGAAATAAGAACAACCGACTTGTCAGACTCGTCAAAAGCCAATGCATCAAAAGCCATGATACGATTGTTTCTTCCTTTTTTGTTCACGCAAAGAGGAAGTGGATCGATCAATTCACCCATTGCAACGAGTTTGCCCAATGTGTCTGTCAGAAAATAATCGTCATATGTAGTTCCATCTATTTGAGCTTCAAGGTGTATATCATCCAAACATTCTTGTTTGTACTCTTCGTAGGTGATTTCCATATCAAATCTCCTTGAATTTTTCTATAACTGATAATTCTATTTCATACTTAACCTTAACGATACCACGAGGCAAGTCATCATGTTTGAAGCGTGGGAAATTATCGTTTACCTGATACTTTTCCATCTTAACAACGTTGTAAACATAATTATCATATATTTCGCTATACGCATATTTTGCCTGCGCAAGCTTGTCCAAGAACAGATCCCGGTCGCTTTCCAAATCAAACGAGTTCAATATCTCCTCTACCAAAGGATTGAGAGAATAACCATTGAACTCTGGACTCATCTTCTCCATATGGAAAACAATTAATTTTCCGTCAGAAGTTGATTCGAGCTGTTCGATAGAAGAAATAAACACAGTAGGCTTATTATTAGAAATCGATTTAACCTCAAACCAATCATTTCCGTGCGAAAAATCCTTATGAGTAGGCTCCGGGCCGCTCCATGAATTTAACCCGGCTGTCGTACCATAAAGTTCAAATATATTATTTTTCAAAAACAGCAATTCAGCTATCAATCCTTGAATTTCATCTTCCGAAAGAATATCCTTTCTTCCATAGAACATCTTTTTCCAAAGATTATAGCGATTCACTATCTCAACATACCCATTCTCCGGAGAACAAGTGTCAGTTTGATTAATAATGTCCTCACACAACTTATAGAACAGAGTAAAGTTTTCCTTGGAGTTAAAGGAAAACAATATACTATGACCGTTTGCTGTTCTTACCTGTTTAATAATCAGCAAAGCATTGCCGACAATTTTCACAGGCGTGAAAACTCCATTGAACCTTAATGTTTTCTGTCCTTGATCGTTAAGGCCAAGATACAATTCCAAAGGGTGATCTTCGGAAACTCTTAGATATGTAGAGTTGCCTTGTATTACTGCAAATTTCTCTTCTATCTGCTGAACGTTCATTTAAATCTCTCCGTATGTCTGATAATCTTCCTCGTGCTGCTTTGTGTAATAATTGCAAGTCTTGTTTACGATATAGTTGGTAGCATCGCCACTAACTCCTTGTTTGTGCGGGAATCCTATTCCGTAACCAACAAGATATTTCATATTCTTTTGTTTCATTTCCAACAGCAGCTTAACCTGTGATTTTACTTCTTCTTCCATGGTGCTTTCTGCAGTAAAATAATCATCTACGTCAACGCCTTCATTACTCGGTTGAATGAAGTAAATAATGAGCAATGCATTTCTTCCTTCAATCATGTAGTCTTGCGCTTTAACGCTTGACTGGCTTTCTACACGCTTTCGATCAGCTTCGCCCAAACCATTTGCGGTATCACGAGGGCCCCACAAATGTGCTCTAACTCCGTTCATACGTACAATTTGTTGATCGAGATACTCATCTCTGTTAACAATATCGAATCTTCTTTTTACACAAGTATCGGTAAATACGGGCTCAAAGCCTTCAATAGGAGTATTTTCGGCAGCACCACCCATAACCAATACGTCGAACTTCATCTCTAAATGCTGTGCAATAAAACGACAAAGCTGTTTAGTATCAAAGTTTTCATTGGCATCATGAATGTTCAAAGCCTGCAACAAATCGAATACTCTTTGCGCCGATATATCCTTGAAGTACGGATGCTTAACGCTCGCATCTTTTTGTGCAATGGTAAGCTCCTTTAAGAAAGCGCTCGTGTGGTCGATGTTTTCCAAAACAGCAGACAGAGAACGATGCAAATAAGGTGTTTCAAATACGCTGCCATAAAATGACTTTCTATCAATTTTGGCTTTAGTATTACGCATTTTGTTTGCAGCCGTAATTCCCATTTCAGAAGAATTATTACGAACACGAATACCGTAATCCTCCGGTCGCTTACCTTGTGCACCCATAGTTCGAATATCTTTCTTCAATTGGTCAATAGACTGACTGATCTCACGATAATATCTGTAGGAAAAATCCGTTAGATAAATCTTACACATATCACCGTAATCATCACGATATCCAAACCAACGTCCCATCTGCATTAAAACATCAAAAGTCGCCGTGTTTCGATAGAAATAGCTTACGCAAAGACCTTCTAATGTTAATCCTCTTGAAAGCGCCAAACCTCCGATAGCGATAACACGCAAACCATCTCGTTCGTGTTTGGAGTAATCAAGTTTATTCGAATTGCGAGACGAGTTTACCACGGCAATTTCGATATCCTTAATCGCTTCGGGAAGTCTTTCAAAAACCTGTTCCCAAGTTGCCGACTTTCCAAACCAGTTATTATCCGCATACTCTAATTCATAAGATGCGTACAATGCAGAAATCAACGGATTTCTCATATAGTCCTCTTTTTTACAACGGCAGTTCTGCTTGATTGCACGCTTCATTTCTGCAAAATAGTTTTCAACTATCTCTTTTATTACAAACTGAACATCTGTAAATCGAGACATGTTGATCAACATAGAACGATGAGTGTTCTTTTCTACTTCTCTAATATCTCTTATAGCATTCGCCAAAAGGAACACATTGATAGAGTGATAGAAAGAAGGAAATAGTTTATCTCCACCCCACTCCTTTTTATGACGCAATGGGAAAATTTTATCGTCATAATCTCTGATAAACCTTACATTTGTATTGTTTTCAAAGAAATACTTTTGTGCGCCACAATAATTCGACGGTGACTCCAAAGAATATATAAAATGGCGCGGAAACAGATCATCAGCTAACATTTCATCCTGTGTATCATAGCTGATGAAAACATTTGCAAAAGGAGTTGCCGTAAAGCCAACATATGTATTTCTTGCAAACAGTTGCAGTATTTTACGAATGTAATTATTGATTTTTGTGGGATCTTCATCCTTTTTGTTTGTATTGATACTTGCATTATCTGCCTCATCGTCGATCATAATCATAGGTGCTGTGATTTGAGAAACAGCGCTGCTTGTATTGATGTTCTTCAAAGAGGCGTATAGTTTTTTCAATACTGACACATTTTTCTTGATGACAAAAATCATAGGCTCTGACGCGTTATCATTAATTCTATACGTCGTGTTCTGATCGTTTTTGCCCGTAAAATCATTGTCACGACTTGTAAACGCCTTAGGAGTATGGACTCCTCTTCCCACTCCTACATCTTCGGCGTTAACAGAATCATATCCTATAAACCCTTCCTCTACTCTCTTTTGAGTTTGGCGACGAAGGCTCTCGATAGTACCGGTAAGAAGAAAAATGACTTTGTATCCAGCGTCCGCTGCTTTGGTAATCAAACCGAGATAATTTGAAGTTTTTCCCGACTGAACATCACCAACAACCAATCCTCGTATACTGAACGGACTATCCTCATTAGGGTTGCCGATATATGACATAAGCTTAGGCAACGTTTTCTTTTCCAAAGTATCAATTCCGGCAGGACTGAAGTTTTTATTTTCGAGATGTGACTTGTAGCGAGGCCAATAATATTCATCATAATCATCCTGCGCTTGTAAATTGGCATACCAAAGAAAGTCGTGTTCGTAATCACCGACCAAAGCAGCACCTTCATCCTGAAAGATGCAATACTGCGACTTAATTTTACGCTCGATTTCTGCTTTTTCCTCTTCCGTAATTGCAAAAGCTTCTCCGTATTGATCGATTATCTGCTCAAAGAAACGAGAAATGAACTCATCATCTATTCTAAGTGCCGGATTCAACAAACGACTCATTTGATAATGTGAGCCGAACTGCTGCAGATATGTAGAAACAAGTTCTTTTGTATCAATCATTGAACAATCTCCTTCTTAGTTTTTCCATCAACTGAGCTTCATTAAACGGTGGATATTTACACAGTTTTTCAAACGCCACTTCAGCTGTACATTGCCTAATTGTTTTAATTGAGTTGAACTGCTCTATACCAAGAAGTACAAGAGAATCTTCCTTATCCTCGCTTAATTCTGTTTCCTGATTCTTGTTACAAACAGAAACATAAATATCATCAAACGGAATATGGGCTGATATAGCATCAAGCATTCTCAATATTCTCGCACGCTCACTATCCTCAAAGCTATCTAAACACTGTTGAACGAACGATGAGTTATGATTAATAGAAAACGTATCTTTTCCGTTTCTGCTCGGAGTTTTAATCCATATCTGTTCTTTGTTTTCACCGTCATTGAGTTTTACTCTTCTTCCTGTCTTCTCCTTAGATGTAGAGCAAACCTTCATTACAGATTTACGCAACAGATTTACAATTTGTTTCGGAATAACAGCATTCTGCTTTTTTATATCTATATCCCAAAGTGAGTCAAGTTTGTTCGGGATATCCACCTTAATTCTGCCGTACTTATAAAGTTCAGCATTAACACTGCGCGAAGACAATCTAAACCAAGTTCCATATATGATCAATCTATCATTTCTATAAACGAAAAAACCTTGATCATCCTTTAAGGCCTCTATTCCTCCAAGTGCTTCGATATCCTCTTTTGATAAATCGTCTTGATGCGGCAAAATAAAGGTCTGCACCTTTATCATCGCTTCTTTTTCATAGCCCTTTTCATAATACTTAACCGCCATCTCGACGGGCTTCCCCTCGTCTGTCTTGGGATTACGCTTATGATGAGGAGATCCTTCGAGGAAAGGATCCGAGCCTTTTAACTGCCTGTCGTTTATGAAGAAAGAAACGGGGGAGGTGCTGCGATTCATAAAACGATGGAATATCAAGCAAAGATGACTTTCACTTTCGTCAAGTTTTTCGGAAAGATATTCATAAGCATGTCCGTTTGACTTTTGCTCGGCAATATCAAAATTCTGCCAAACAACCATCGTCCCTTGAGCTAAAGAGTCAAGCTTTTCATAATTAGGGCATTCCTGTATTTCGTCATAATCTAATCTAAGGCACTCCCACTCGTCGACAATTTCGTCTAAATCCCAACGATACGCACGGATTTCTCCATTGAATTTCGACATAACAGTAAGCACACGACACTGAGAAAGCGATGCGGATTTCAAGCCTACACCAAATCGTCCCAAATCCTTCTCACCGTACTCATCACGCGCACTACCATACTTCATTGCATTGAACAACGCTGCATCATCCATACCAACGGCATCATCGAGAATTGTAATATATAAATTGTCGCTATTATACGAGGGGAAATCTATCCAAATATTTTTTGCGTCTGCCGATATAGAATTATCGATTATATCAGCCAATGCCGTCTTGAATGAATATCCTATAGACCGCAAGGAATTCATCAAAATATCGGGAGATGGTATATTCTTGATTTTTTGAGCCATAACCTTTTCCTCACAGTTAATCGTTTACTTCTGTTCCGGTACGATTTCGACGATATCGTCCATCTTGCACTCGAGAGCAGTGCATATCTTTATAAGAACATCACTTGAAACAACCGCACCGTCTTTGCCCATCTTGGTGATGGTAGCGATGCTGACGCCGGCTTTTTCGGCAAGTTCTTTTTTCTTCATGTCTCGATCAATTAAGAGTTTGAATAACTTCTTATAACTTGCTGCCATAATACACCTCGAAATAGTTATAATTTTAGCATTTTACCATTACATTACATTGTAGCACATAATAAACCAAACCTCAACAGTTTTCAGCATAAATCTTGTGATTACAGCATTTTTTACGATATCATTCATATGAGAGATGCTGTTGCATATGAAAAGAGGTTGCGCATACATTTTATGCGCAACCTCTTTTCTTTGTTTAATGCTGTCCAAAATTTGGACAGCGACTTTCATATGGGCAGATATATTGGCACATATGGATATGATTAAACCCGATGAGTTTTGCTCATCGGGTTTTAAGTTAGTTGCAGTATATTTCTATTGCCTGTGATATAAATTCAGCAGTGCCGGAGGCGTGTTTGTCGATGTTGTTTTTAAATCGTTCATCGGCAACATACATTTGTCCGAGGCCGGCAAGGATTTCGTTGGTGCAGGTGTAGCAATTTTCGGTGATGTGAATTTGCAGTTCTTTTACAAGTGTCTGAGCCTCGGGCGAGTCAGCGGTGTGTCCGCTATTCATACATTCGGCGAATTTGGCAAGAACTGCGTTCAGACCATTGTTTACCTGTTGCCATTTATCTTTGGTGTAGCCCGCAGTCTTTTCGGTGTGTTCTTTGTAAGCGTCTGTTTCGCCCCAGCGCTGTTTTGCCTCAGCCTCATACTGCTTACGGGCGGCTTCGTATTCGTTATTATCAAATGCGGTCATTATTATGTTTCCTTTCCTGGCGTCATCGAGAGCATCTATAATTCTTTCAAGACGTTCCTTTTTAAGAACCAAAAGATTGCGCTGCTCGGCGAGTGCTTTTTGCTTATCGTAATCGGGAGAGGACAAGATTTGCAAAATGCTTTTAAGTTCAAAATCAAGTTCGCGGTAAAACAGTATCTCTTGCATACGTTCAAGAGAG